>PVBE012829427.1_pt1 | contig 244874 bp, 210 predicted proteins | sample 1631181 | NCBI WGS metagenome assembly PVBE01 (sample SAMN08397723, study PRJNA350692) | Marine metagenome, whole genome shotgun sequencing project. | isolation source: water | place: Pacific Ocean | collected 2012-04 | reverse complement strand
CCTCCGGGGTCCATCGCCTCCGGCGCTGAACCCCGGAGAGGACCTCGCCGTCGTTGTAACGCCTGATCGTATGCTCAGTCATATGCCTCACTCTTATCCAAGAGCGAGACCCTGTCAGGTCATTTAGGGGGCCACCTCAGGCAGGATATCGACATAGTTGGCGCGCGTGCGACGCACTTCGCTGCGGCGAACATTGTCGAACAGCACCGTCGAGATGCCGCTATACTCGCCCACCGTATTGACGACGCGGGTGCCAATCATACCGTCGAACCGTACCGAGCCGATGTTGAACTCGTACTTGGCCTGCCCGTAAAAGGCATAGGTCTGTTCGGTCGCATAGAAAGCGGCCAACGGGTCCAGCTGGACCTCGGGCGTGGAGAAGCGGTTCAGCGCGTCGCGATAACCCTGATCGCTCGGATTGCCCGCCACCAACCGCTGCAGCGCGTCAAAGGCATATTGGCGAAGCTGCGGCGCATTGCCCGCGATCCCGTCCCGCGACGGCATCAACCAACTCGTGAAGGCCTGATTGCCACGGAACGCATTCTGCGTCAGCGCCAGATCACCGACCGGCACCTGCGCCAGCGGGATCGCCAACGGCTCGGTATAGGCATAGCGATTGCCGCGCTTCAGCGACGCATCGCGATCGGTCCAGCGAATACCGAATTGCAGCTTGGGCAGCAGCAGGAGATCGGTGTCCAGATCCAGGTCGGTGCGCCACTGCCACCCCTTGCCCTGCACACGATAGGTCGCCTCGAAATAGCCGCGCCAGAGATAATTGGCCGGGTTGGTATTGTCGAAGCCGGGCAGGTCGAACGACACGCCATCCTTGACGAAGAAATTGACGTTCGCGACCGGCGCCTTGGTGAAGGCCGTGTCGAAGCTCCACTCGTCCGAGCCATATTGCGAGAAGGTATAGGCGAGGTCGGTCGACAGATGCGCCCGGCCGATATCCCATTTGGCGCCACCCGCCGCCTGATACGTATCCGTGTACCCCTTGACGGTGCTGCGATACGCTTCGGGACGGTAGCCCCCGGTCTTGGTCAGGCTCTCCACCTGAAGTGGCTCATTCGGACGCAACACGACATTGCTCAGCGTCGGATTGTTGTCGAGCAGCGGAACACGAAACCAGTCGTTCGCGACTTCGCCGCGATAGCTCTGGTAGAGGAAGTCGTAATAGAGTTCGAGATTGTGGGCCGGACGCCACTGGACACTGGCGTTGACCGCCGGACGCCAGCGCTTGCCGCTGTCATTGTAGACCCCGACGGCGGTCGGAATCTGGAAGTCGCGACCCACCGAGGTCGGCAGGACCGTCGTCCCGGTCGTCGGCTTGTTCGTATTGCCCTCGCCCCAGCGAACCGCGTTGCGATACTGTGCCTGGGTATAGACGGCGTTGATCAGCCAGCCGACCTCGCCGATGGGGGTATCGGCGCGCTGGCTGAGAAGCAGGTTGCCCAGCGGGTCGAACTTCTTCGACTGGTCGTTATAGGTGCCGCGAAGGCCACCCGCGATCGTGAAGCCCTTTTCGAAATCGAACGGCCGACGTGAACGCACGTTGATGAGGCCGGCCAGACCCGGCTCTAGCAAATCGGCCGTGCCCGACTTGTAGACCTCGAGACCAGCCAGCGCGCCTGCCGGAAAATCCTGAAGCGCGACGCCCCGGCCCTCGGCAGTGAAGATGTCGCGGCCGTTGAAGGTCGTCGCTACGTCGGGGAGACCGCGGACCAGCACCTGCGTCACTTCGTCGCTGTAGCGGCTGACCTGGATACCGGTCACCCGCGCCAGCGATTCGGCCGCCGTATTGTCGGGCAGTTTCCCGATGTCCTGCGCCACGATCGCGTCGAGGATCGCGTCTGAATTGCGCTTGATCGACTGCGCGCTGCCCAGGCTGGCGCGAAAGCCGGTCACGACGATGTCGCGCGGATCGACCTCCGCCTGGGGCAGGCCGGTGGTCGAGGCCTGGACCGGGCTGCGGTCCGGGACTTCGGCGATATCCTGCTGGATTCCGGCTTTTGTCTGCGCTTCGGTCTGGCTGGCGGTGTCGTCGGCCTGCTTCTGCTGTCCCGGTGCAGCGGCCTGCGCCATAGCGGGCGTGGCGAGCAACGCGAACGGCGCGACCGACAGCAACAAGACATGATGCTTCATCAGGAATCCCCTCAATCTGGCCCGAGCTTTCGGTGCCCACGGGATCATTTGTCTGACTATCATTCCGTTGGTCAAGACTAGCATGACAAAATAATGAAACGAACGTCACGCCGTGGATTCTAGGCCACACCTCAGAAATCCGCAGAAGCCCGAGCGTTAGCGCCAACATGGAATTTTACGGAGCGTAATCAGATAGTAGGCAGACCCGCTTGGGCACGAGGCCCGCCCTTCTCTTGTCTGCTTATTGCTAATGAGACGACACCGAGCCGATTTTGCAGTTGACTCGGATGACGAGGCTTCTTCTGCTAGCGCGTCTCTCGCTCCACCACCGGCCAGCCTGCCGCGTCCCAGTGCAGCGGTTCGATCCGCAGCGTGGGGGCGCCTCCCGCCTCCGAATCATACGCATGGTGGACCAGATAATCCCGCCCATCACGGTCCCGGAGCACGGCGGCATGGCCGGGCCCACGGAAGCGGTCGCGCCCCTCGGTATCGGCCCGAAGCAGCACCGTGCCGCCGCCATCGCGCATCGCGCGGCCGGCACGGTCGACATAGGGCCCCGCCATCGAACGCGCACGACCTACGCGAAGGTGATAGCTGCTCTTCACGCCCCGGCAGCAATAGTCGAACGAGACGATCAGCCAGTACCAGCCGCCATGATCGGTGATGAACGGCGCCTCGATCGCGTCCTCTCGCTCGGTCGTCGCGCGCCGGGCGATCATCGTCGGCTTGGCGCCGTCGGCGGGCTTTCCGCTGCGCGGATCGAGCCGGACCAATTGGATACCGCCCCAGAAACTGCCAAAGGTCAGCCATTGACCGCCTTGGCGATCCTGCACGAAATTGGGATCGATCGCATTGAAATCATCCCCCGTGTGCGATGCGATGACCAGCCCGTCGTCGCGCCACCCGTAATTCGGGCTACCGGGGTCGAGCGTGGCCGCCGTCGCCAACCCGATGACCGAGCGCTGCTGGCCGAAGCTGGAAATCGAGTAATAGAGGCGATAGCGGCCGCCGACCCGCGATATATCGGGCGCCCACATCTCCCGTGCGGCCGGAACCATCGCCTGCGCCCATCCGGGTATTCCGACCAGCGGCGATGGCAACGGCGTCCAGTGCCGCAAATCGCGCGACATGCGGGCGACGAGCGGCCGTCGGTCACGCTGCCCGGTCGAATAGGCGTAATAGCGATCGCCCTGGCGGATCAGGACCGGATCATGCGTCGGCACGATGTCACCCGACAACCGAAGCGACGGCGACCGAGCGCCCGGCGCCGATCGCAGCGCCTGCATCCCGACCAGCATCGCTCCCGCCACCAACAGCAGCCGCAGGACCTTCAGGCTATGCGATCGCCCCAGATGGCGCATCGTCGGCAAATCCCCCTTGATGACCGGCGCAGGGCTGGCGCGATCTTATAGAAGCTGCGAACTATAGTCCGACATTTCAACACGCAAGCGCGCTTTGCGCACTCCCGCCCTCTCCGCCTCTTGTCGAGCGGGAAGGGACACGGCATCAAGCCGCCATGCGGATCGCCATCATCGATACCAGCAGCACGCGCGCGGCGATCATCTCCGACGGCCTGCGCGATGCCGGGCTGACCGATCTGGTGGTGATCGACCCCAGTGGCCCGCTTGCCGCCCAGGTCGAGCGAGCCGCGCCCGAGGTCGTACTGATCAATCTGGAAAATCCCAGCCGCGACGTGCTGGAGGATTTCTTCGCCATGTCGCGCGCACTCGATCGGCCGATCGCGATGTTCGTCGACCAGTCCGAACCCGAATCGACGATGGCGGCGGTCGATGCGGGCGTCTCGGCCTATGTCGTCGATGGCCTCGCCAAGCAGCGGATCAAGCCTATCCTGGATCTGGCCGTCCGGCGCTTTCAGGCTTTTTCCCGGCTTCAGACGGAACTGGCCGAGGCGAAGACGGCGCTCGCCGACCGGCAGGTGATCGACCGGGCCAAGGCGATCCTGATGCGCCGCCGCGGGGTGGACGAGCCCAACGCCTATGCCTTGCTGCGCAGCCACGCCATGACCACCAATCGTCGTATCGCCGAAGTGGCCGAAGCGATCGTGACCAGCGAGCAGTTGATGGGAGACCTGCCATGAGCCTTGAGCGCTTCCGCATCGGTTTCCTGCCGCTGGTCGACGCCGCGCTGCCGATCCTGGCGCATGAGTTGGGCTTTGCCGAGACTGAAGGTGTCGTCATCGAACTGGTGCGCGACGTCACCTGGGCGGCGGTGCGCGATCGGCTGCTTTATGGGCATACCGATGCCGCGCATCTGGTCGCACCACTCGCCATCGCCACCGCGCTGGGCCGGGATCGTCCGGCGGTGCCGATGGCGGTGCCCTTCGTCCTGGGGCTGAACGGCAATGCGATCACCGTCTCGACCGCGCTGGGCGAGGCGCTGGCGCTCGACGAGACGCTGGGTGACCCGGTGGCGATCGGGGAAAGCCTGCGCCGCGTGGCGGGGGAACGGCGTGCGGCCGGTCGCCGCTTGCGCTTCGGCGTCGTGCATCGCCATTCGAGCCATAATTACATGCTCCGCCATTGGCTGGCGGGAGTCGGCATCCGTCCCGACAGCGATATCGAGATCGTCGTGACCAGCCCGCCCTTCGCGGCCGACGCCCTGGCCGCCGGAGAGGTGGACGGCATCTGCGTCGGCGAGCCGTGGAATTCGATCGCAGTCGATCGTGGCGTGGGCCGCATCGCGCTGGCCACCGCGCAAATCTGGCGACGCGGGGTGGAGAAGGTACTGGCGATGCGTGCCGACCGAGCGGAGGAGCGGCGCGATGGCGTTCTGCGGCTGATCCGTGCGCTGCACACGGCGGCGGCGCATTTCATCGATCCCGAGACGGTCGAGCAAAGCGCCGCAATCCTGTCGCGCGCGCATTATCTCGATGCACCGGTCGATGCGATCCTGCGCGCGATCACCGATCGCATCCGCGTGGTGCCGGGCGGCGAGCCGGTCCATTATCCCGACTTCATGTTCCAGTATCGCGAGGCCGCGAACTTTCCGTGGCGCAGCCAGGCGGGCTGGCTTTATGCGCAGATGGTGCGTTGGGAAGGCCTGCCCTTCTCGCCAGAGGACGCCGCGACCGCGCAGGGCGTGTTTCGCCCCGACCTGTACCGTGCTGCGCTCGCGGGTTCGGGCGCCCCCCTGCCCGGCGCCAGCTCCAAGCTGGAGGGCGCATTGGTCGAGCCGATCGGGGCGGGATCGACGCAAGGGCGATTAGTGCTGGGCAGCGACCGGTTCTTCGACGGGCGGGCCTTCGATCCCGACGATATTCCCGGATATCTGGCGAGACTGCCTTAAAATTCCTTCCCGTGGCGGAGGGATGATTTTGCTGCATTTGCGAAAGCCTCTTGCGTGCGGCCGGCGAATCAGGCAACTTTCGATTCGTCCGGCAATGGCGTCGGGCACGAGATAGCAGCGAATGCCGCTCCAACGACGGGGTGGCACGCTGGCGGAGGCGGGCCCGGCCCGTTCCCCGCTTGGAGGCAATGAAGCCGCCAGGATGCGACCCGTAAAGGGCCCCGCGTCCTGGCGGCTTTTTTCGTTTTGGGCTCGGGAGCCCACGGAGGCGGCACGATGGCAACGGCGTTCTGGGACGACACCAAAAGCGAGACGGCGGCAGAGGACAGCGGTTTCTGGTCGAGCGGCCATACGCCGACACTGATCGCGGCATTCCTGTATTTCGACCTGGCCTTCATGGTCTGGGTCCTGCTGGGGCCCCTCGCCCCGCAGATCGCGACCAGCCTGGCGCTGACGCCCGCGCAAAAGGGCGTGATGGTCGCGGTGCCGACATTGGCAGGCGCGATCCTGCGCGTGGTCAATGGGTTGCTGGTCGATCGGATCGGTCCGAAGCGCGCGGGCGCGATCAGCCAGATTATCGTGATCGCGGGCCTTTTCTCGGCCTGGATGCTGGGCGTGAGCAGCTTCGGCGGCACGCTGGCGCTGGGTGTCATCCTGGGCTTCGCAGGCGCCAGCTTCGCTATCGCGCTACCGCTGGCCAGCCGCTGGTATCCGCCAGAGCATCAGGGCAAGGCCATGGGTCTCGCTGGCATGGGCAATTCGGGTACAGTGCTGGCAGCACTTTTCGCGCCGGCGCTCGCCAAGCTGTTCGGCTGGAACGCCGTCCTCGGCCTGGCCTGCCTGCCGCTGACCCTCGTCTTCTTCGCCTATATGGTGATGGCCAAGGACGCACCCGGCGCGCCGAGCCCACGCCGTCTGGTCGAGTATCTCGCGCCGCTGAAACAGGCCGATGCCTGGTGGTTGATGGGCTTCTATGCCGTCACCTTTGGCGGGTTCGTGGGTCTGGCCGCCAGCCTGCCCATCTATTTCACCGACCGGTTCGGACTGACCCCGGTACAGGCCGGTTACGCCACCGCCGCGTGCGTCTTTGCCGGGTCGCTGGTGCGACCGATGGGCGGGGCGCTGGCCGATGCGGTCGGCGGGGTAAAGGCATTGATAGCCGTGTTCGCCGCCGCCGCGGTCACGCTGACGGGCGTGGCGATGGTCGACGGGTTCGCCGCCTCGCTGGCGCTGTTCGTCCTCTCCATGCTGGCACTGGGTGTCGGCAACGGCTCAGTGTTCCAGCTGGTGCCGCAGCGCTTCGCGGCCGAGATCGGCGTGATGACCGGGCTGGTCGGCATGGCGGGCGGGATCGGCGGCTTCTACCTCGCCTCGTCGCTCGGTTTAGCCAAGCAGTGGACGGGCAGCTTTTCGGGCGGGTTCCTGATCTTCGCCGCACTTGCCCTGGTCGCACTGGCCGGCCTGATGCTGGTCAAGAGCCGCTGGCGTCGCAGCTGGGGCGCGGCCGAGGGCGTGCGAATCTGATGCTTTTCCTCTTCGACGGATCCAACCGATGAAACACGAAGTCCTGAGCGCCGCCAAGGTCGATACCCGCGAACACCTGATCGTCGTCGGCAACGGCATGGCCGGTTGCCGCGCGGTCGAGGAACTGCTGGCCCGCGATCCCGCCCGTTACCGCATCACCATCTTCGGTGCCGAACCGCTGGTGAACTACAACCGGATCATGCTGTCGCCGGTGCTGGCGGGCGAGAAGACGTTCGACGAGATCGTCATCAACGGCCTCGACTGGTACGCGGATAACGGCATCACCCTGGTCAGCGGCGATCCCGTCACCGCGATCGACCGCGAGGCGCGGACGGTCACTGCCCAGAGCGGCACGGTGCTGGACTATGACCGGCTGCTGATCGCGACCGGCTCCGACCCGTTCATCATTCCGGTGCCCGGCCACGACCTGCCCGGCGTCATCAGCTTTCGCGACATGAAGGATGTCGAGCATATGCTCGCCGCCGCCGAGCGAGGCGGCAGCGCGGTGGTGATCGGCGGCGGCCTGCTGGGGCTGGAGGCGGCCCACGGCCTATCGCTGCGCGGCATGACGGTAACGGTCCTCCACCTGATGCCGACGCTGATGGAGCGGCAGCTCGACGAGGCGGCGGGCTGGTTGCTCAAGCAGGCGCTGGAGGCGCGCGGTCAGACGGTCCTGTGCGGCGCCGATACCGCCGAGATCGTCGGCGAAGGCAAGGTCGAGGCGATCCGCCTGAAGGACGGGCGCGAAATTCCCGCCGATCTGGTGGTAATGGCGGTCGGCATCCGCCCCTGCGTCGCGCTGGCCCGCGCCGCCGGGCTGGAGGTCGGGCGCGGGATCAAGGTGGACGACCATATGGTCACCTCCGACCCGCATATCCTGGCGGTCGGCGAGTGCGTCGAGCATGACGGACAGGTATACGGCCTGGTCGCGCCGCTCTGGGACATGTGCCGCAGTCTTGCCGATGCGCTGACCGGCAGCCCGTCCGGCTATCGCCCCACCGCGACCGCGACCAAGCTGAAGGTCGCCGGGCTCGACGTCTTCTCGGCGGGCGATTTCGGCGGCGGGGACGGCGCAGAGGATATCGTGCTGCGCGACGCGGCGCGCGGCATTTACAAGCGCGTTGTGGTCAGGGACGACCGGATCGTCGGCGCGGTGCTGTACGGCGACACCGCCGACGGCAACTGGTATTTCGACCTGCTCAAAAAGGGCGAGAGCGTCGGCGACATTCGCGACGCGCTGATCTTCGGCCAGGCCTTTGCCTCGGGAGGAGGGCAAGCGGACCCTAAGGCGGCCGTTGCGGCGCTCTCCGACACGGCGGAGATTTGCGGCTGCAACGGCGTCAACAAGGGCCAGGTCGTATCGTGCATCGCCAAGGGCGCGCACAGCCTGGATGCGGTCCGCGCCACGTGCAAGGCATCGGCGAGCTGCGGTTCCTGCACCGGGCTGGTCGAGACGCTGCTCGCGCTCACCCTGGGCGACGAGGTCGAGGCCGGACCGAAGACCATGTGCAAATGCACCAGCTTCGGTCATGACGATGTCCGCCGCGAGATCGTCGCGCAGGGCATGACCTCGATCCCCGAGGTCATGCAGAATCTGCACTGGTCGACCCCGGACGGCTGTTCGTCGTGCCGCCCGGCGCTCAATTACTATCTGCTCTGCGCGCTGCCCGGCGACTATGTCGACGACCAGCAAAGCCGCTTCGTCAACGAACGCATGCACGCCAACATCCAGAAGGACGGCACCTATTCGGTCGTGCCGCGCATGTGGGGCGGGATCACCTCGCCCAAGGAGCTACGCGCGATCGCCGATGTGGTCGAGAAGTTCAACGCGCCGATGGTCAAGGTGACCGGCGGCCAGCGGCTCGACATCTTCGGCATCAAGAAGGAGGACCTGCCCGCCGTCTGGGCCGACCTAAATGCCGCCGGGATGGTGTCGGGCCATGCTTATGGCAAGTCACTCCGCACGGTGAAGACGTGCGTGGGTTCGGAATGGTGTCGCTTCGGCACGCAGGATTCGACCGGGCTGGGCGTCAAGCTGGAGCGGGCGACCTGGGGCTCGTGGATGCCGCACAAATTCAAGATCGCCGTCAGCGGCTGCCCGCGCAACTGTGCGGAAGCGACAATCAAGGACTTCGGCGTGGTCTGCGTTGACAGTGGTTACGAGTTGCATGTCGGCGGCAATGGCGGGATCAAGGTCCGCGCCACCGACCTGTTGTGCAAGGTCGCGACCGAGGCCGAGGCGATGGAGATGTGCGCCGCCTTCATCCAGCTCTACCGTGAGGAAGCGCGCTATCTGGAGCGGACCGCGCCGTGGATCGAGCGGGTCGGGCTGGCATACATCCAGTCGCGCCTGCTGCCCGATGCCGAGGAGCGGGCCGAGTTGGCGCAGCGCTTCTTCTTCTCACAGCAATTCTCGCAAGAAGACCCCTGGGCCGAACGCGTCGCCGGGGCCGAACGCGAAATCCATGCGCCGATGGCGCGCTTCCAGCCAGTGGGGGAAATGGCATGATTGGCGAGTGGCTCGATATCGGCTGGGTCGAGGAAATTCCCTTGCGCGGCAGCCGCACCGTGCAGGTCGAGGGCGGTAACGACATCGCCGTCTTCCGCACAGGCGAGAATAGCGTCTTCGCGCTGCTCGACCGTTGCCCGCACAAACATGGGCGGCTGAGCCAGGGAATCGTCCATGGCGGTGCGGTGGCGTGCCCGCTGCACAACTGGCGAATATCGCTCAGCACCGGTGAGGCGCTGGGCGAGGACAAAGGATGTACACCGACCGTACCGGTGAAGATCAGTGGCGGGCGGGTGCTGATCTGTCGCGCCAGCACCCTGAAGGCGGCAGCGTGAGCCGCTTTCTATCCTCCCCTGCAAAGGGAGGGGAACCATGCGCAGCACGGTGGAGGGGTGTCGCCCTTTCGATAGCGGGACACCCCTCCGTCAGCGCTGTGCGCTGCCACCTCCCCTGTAAGGGGAGGAATTGGTGACGGCCATCAACACCACCTGCGCCTATTGCGGTGTCGGCTGCGGCATCCGTGCGACCGTCACTGGCGATCGCAGCGTCCAGATTGAGGGCGATCCCGACCACCCCGCCAATCGCGGCAAGCTCTGTTCCAAGGGCACGCATCTCGGCGAGACGGTCGGGCTGGAGGGGCGCCTGCTCACGCCGCTGATCGGCAAGCGTCGCGCCACGTGGGATAAGGCGCTCGATCTGGTGGCCAAGCGCTTCCGCGACACCATCGCGCAGCATGGTCCCGACAGTGTCGCCTTCTACGTCTCCGGCCAGTTGCTGACCGAGGATTATTATGTCGCCAACAAGCTGATGAAGGGCTTCATCGGCTCGGCCAACATCGACACGAATTCGCGCCTCTGCATGTCGAGCGCCGTTGCGGGTCATAGTCGTGCGTTCGGCGAGGACATCGTGCCCGCCAGCTATGACGATATCGACGCCGCCGACCTGATCGTGCTGGTCGGCAGCAACACCGCCTGGTGCCACCCGATCGTCTATCAGCGCATCCGCGCCAGATGCGATGCAGGCGCAAAGCTGGTCGTCATCGACCCCCGCCGCACCGAGACGGCGGAACAGGCCGACCTCCACCTCCCCATTCGCCCGGGCAGCGAAGTGGCGCTGATGAACGGTGCACTCGCCTGGGCGCAGGCCGCGGGCATGGTGGATGAGGGCTTCCTCGCCGCATCGGTCGCGGTCCCTGACAGTTTCTGGACCGCGCTGGACGAGGGCAGCGATCTCTGGTCGGTCGCCAGGACCTGTGACGTGGCCCCCGCCGACCTTCGCCGCTTCTACGAACTCTTCGCCGCCACCCCGCGCACCCTCACGCTGTTCAGCCAGGGGATCAACCAGTCGACCGCGGGCACCGATCAGGTGAACGCGATCCTGAATCTCCATCTCGCGACCGGCCGGATCGGCAAGCCGGGCGCGGCCCCCTTCTCGATCACCGGACAGCCCAATGCGATGGGCGGGCGCGAAGTGGGTGGCCTTGCCTCGACGTTGGCCGCGCATATGGACTTTGCCCCCGACAATCGTGCCAGGGTGCAGCGTTTCTGGGCCTCCCCCACCATCGCGCCCAAGCCGGGGTTGAAGGCGGTCGACTTGTTCCGCGAGCTGGGCCAGGGCCGGATCAAGGCGCTGTGGATCATGGCGACCAACCCCGCCGTCTCGATGCCCGATGCGGGTGCGGTGCGCGAGGCATTGGCCGCCTGCCCCTTCGTCGTGGTCAGCGATGTGATGGCCGAGACCGACAGCTCGACCTATGCCCATGTCCGCTTGCCCGCCGCCGCATGGGGCGAGAAGGACGGAACCGTTACCAATTCCGACCGCACGATCAGCCGCCAGCGCGCGCTCATGGCGCTGCCCGGCGAGGCCAGGCCCGACTGGTGGATCATCAAGGAGGTGGGCCGCCGCATGGGCTGGAAAACGGCCTTCGCCTATGATCGCCCGGCCGAAATCTGGCGCGAACATTGTCGCCTGTCGACCTATGAGAATGAGGGTCAGCGTCTCTTCGCCCTTCCCGGGCGATCAAGCGGCGGCAATGCCAATTATGACGCGATGGCGCCCTTCCGCTGGGGCGGCACCCCCTTTGCCGATGGCCGTTTCCCGACGCCCGATGGCCGCGCCCGCCTGATACCCGTAACGCAGAAGCCGATCCCCGAGCCTTTGCGCGACTGGCCGATGACGCTCAACACCGGGCGCTACCGCGATCACTGGCACAGCATGACCCGCACCGGCCTCGCCCCCAAGCTGGCACGCCACCGCGAGGAACCGCTGGTCGAGGTTCATGCCGACGACGCGGCTCGGCTGGACCTGACCGATGGCGGGCTGGCGCGCGTTACGACACCGCAGGGGGACAGCCTCTACCGCGTGGCGGTCAGCGCAGGCCAACGGCCGGGCGAGCTGTTCGTGCCCATCCACTGGACGGACAAGACGGCGACCGGCGGACGAACCGGCCTGCTTCCCCGGCCGCTGACTGACCCCTATTCGGGCCAGCCCGGCTTCAAACGCACCCCCGCCAACATCGCCGCCGTCGCCACGCGCTGGCACGGTTTCGCCATTCTGTCGGGCGAGGCTATGGCGACCCCCGACTGCCTCTGGGCGACACGGGTGGCCATTCCCGGCGGCTGGCTATGGGAAGTGGCGGGCGACGGCGATCCCGGAACGCTCGACGCGCTTCTCCCCCGGGGACAGCGGATCGAGGCGACCGACCCCGCCCGCGGATCGCGCCGCATCGCGGTGATCGCCGAGGATCGCCTTGCCGCCGTGCTGTTCGTGACCGAGCGCGGCGAACTTCCGTCGCGCGACTGGCTGATCGCCCAGTTGAGCGCCGCCGAGGTCGCCCCCACCATCCTCGCCGGGCGAGCGCCTGGTGCCACGGTCGAACGCGGCGCGATCGTCTGCGCCTGTTTGGACATCGGCGTGCGTACCATCGTCACCGCGATCCGCGACCAGCATCTGACGGACGTCGCCGCGATCGGCGCGGCGCTGGGCGCAGGCACCAATTGCGGATCGTGCCGCCCCGCCCTTGCCCGTCTGCTTGCCGAAACACAGGAGCCTGCCCATGCGCATGGATGATTTTGCCGCCGGTTCAGTGTGGCTGGTCGGCGCAGGGCCGGGTGATCCCGACCTGCTTACCCGCAGGGCCGAGCGGCTGATCGCCGCGGCCGATGTCATCTTCTACGACGCGCTGGTCGGCCCCGACATCCTGGCGATGATTCCCGCAGGCGTCGAGCGATCGAGCGTCGGCAAGCGATCCGGCCGCCATTCGAAAGACCAGGGCACGATCGACCAACTCATCGTCACCGCGGCGCGATCGGGTGCCCGCGTCGTTCGCCTGAAGGGCGGCGACCCGTCGATCTTCGGCCGCTCGACCGAGGAGATCGACGCGTGCCGCGCTGCTGGGATCCCCGTGCGGATCTGTCCCGGCATCACGACCGCGAGCGCGGCGGCGGCCTCCGGCATGATTTCGCTAACGCTGCGCGGCCTGTCCCGGCGCCTGACCCTGGTCACCGCGCATCTTCGCGAGGGCGAGCCGCTATCGCTGGACTGGCCCGCGCTGGCCGCGCCCGACGCGACGCTTGCCGTCTATATGGGCCGCGCCGCCGCGCCGGACATCGCGCGTCAACTGGTCGCCGCCGGAATGCCCCCGGCCACGCCGGTCATGGTCGCGGTCAATGTCTCGTTACCGTCCGAGAGGCTGATTACCGGCCGCCTGGACGCGCTCGGCTTCCTGACCCGCACCATCGGCGAGAAAGATCCCGCATTGCTTTTGATGGGCGAAGCAATCGGGCGCTCGGCTCGTCGTGATCAAGCGGCCCGACGGGCCGAGCATGACAACAGGGTTTCGTGTCCTGCGACGGCGTAAAGAAGGATCGGGCCCCACCGGTGACGGTGGGACCCGATCGATAGACAATCTTACATCTTGACCCGCGCGCCGACGAACATGAAGCGGCCCACCGCCGTCGTCGGGTAGATGGTCTGGCCCACATCGGGCATCTGGTCGAACAGGTTGCTGACGCCGCCATAGAATTGGAAGCGCTCGGTGGCATCGACGCTGGCATAGATGTTATGCACCCAGCGCGGCTTGATGAAGTAATATTGCGCCGCCACGAAGTCGGGATTGCTGCCCGACGTTTCGCGGGTGTAGCGCAACGTCTTGTCGAACCACTGCAGACCATAGTTCAGGGTCAGCACGCCCTTGGCCCAGGACAGGTTCGACGTCACCTGATATTTGGGTGCGCTCGAAAAAGCCGTGCCGCGATAATCGGTCACGGGCGCGCCCGGCACGCCGATGAACAGCAGCTTGTCGAGATAGTTGCCGTTCACCTGCAGGTTGAACAGACCCATATTGGCGGTCGGCAGACGCCAGTTCAGGTTCAGATCCAGACCTGCGGTCTGGAACGAGGCGACATTCTGCGGCGCCACGTTGAACCCGATGACGTTGCCCGCCTGGACGGTGCCCGTACCAGCGCCGTTCTGCCGCGTGATCGCGCCGCAGAACTGGTTGTTCAGCGTGGGCGAGTCGACACACAGCTGGGCCAGCTGGATCGGCGTGACCGTGTTGATCGCATTCTTCAGCCGGATGTCATACCAGTCGGCCGACAGCGTCAGGCCGGGGATGAAGCGCGGTGCCAGCACGAGGCCCGCCGTCCAGGTATTGGCTTCTTCCTGACGGAGCAGCGGATTGCCGCCCGACGTGCCGGAAACGTTGAACGACCGAGTGTCGTTGTACGTCGCCGGGTTCGCCCCCAGGCCCTGCAGCAGGGTGCGGCAGTTAGCGGCACGATACTGGGTGCCGTTGCCCGTGTTCGCCGGAATGCAGGGATCTTCGGTGAAGAAGGCGAAGGTCTGCGACCGGCCGCCGAACAGCTCGCTGATGTTGGGCGCGCGGATGGCGACCGAATAGGTGCCCCGGAAAGTGATGTCGCGGATCGGCGAGTACATGCCGTCGACCTTCCACGTCGTGGCACGGCCGATGGTGGAATAATCCGACACGCGGATGGCCGCGCCCAGCTCCAGGTCATGCGCGAAGCGCATGTTCTTGGCGATCGGCGCGTTCAGTTCCGCAAAGACCTCCTTCACGTCGAACGATCCGCGCGTCGGGCTGAGCGCGTTGGTGAAGGTCAGCCCCTGCTGCTCGATCGGATCGGGCGTGAAGCTGCTGATCTCCTTGCGATATTCGGCACCGAAGGCATAGGCCAGCGGACCGCCGGGCAGCGAGAAGAACTTCTCAAAATCGCCGCTGACCGAGGCGGAGACGACATGCTGCTCGATCCGCGACCGGTCCGTGGTCGGCGCCAGGATGAAGGCGATGCCCGACGGATCAGACAGGCCCGCGCCCAGGATGTTGATCGGACGGCACTGACCCGGCTGGAACGTGGTGCGCGGCAACACGGTGCGCCCGCTCGAATAGGGCTGGTTAGGCGTCCAGTTGGGATCGAGATTGGCGCGGCAGGTGATCTGCCCGGTCGCCGGATCGCGCACCGCGTCCAGCGCGGCGAAGAAGCGGTCCGAATAAATGTCGTTGGTGTACTGGCTGCGCACATCGGTACGCCCGAAGACATAGGACACTTCGTAATGCGTCTTGTCTTCCAGGTCGCCGCGCAGGCCGATGACCGTGCGATAGGTATCGCGCTTGATATTCTCGCCGCGCTGACCGTTGCCGTTCATGCCCAGGTCGAAATTGTCGCGGCTGACCAGCACGCCGCCGATCGTCGGATCGATCGCCGAACGGATATTGGCGGGCAGATAGGGGTTATCGCCCTGGATCAACAGGTTGTAGTCGAAGGTCGGCTGCGCCAGCGAGAACGACTTGGTCGTCGCGTACTTCGCTTCGCCGAACAGGGTCACGGTATCGCTGATGTCGTAATGACCCAGGAAATTCGCGATATGCCGTTCGATGCTCGGCTGAAGATCGTTCAGATAGCGCGCCACCGGCGTGCTCGACCCGCCCACCGAATAGCCGCCGGGATAGGCCACGCCGTTGTCATAGACCGCACCGGTGCCGGTGAAATCGGGCACGCCGTCGCCATCGACATCGACCGCGCCCTCCGGCGAGCTGCCATAATAGCGCGCATCGGTGATCGGCACGCGCGCAGGCACGGTGCCGTTCGGGTTCCGGGTAAAGACCGGGAAGTTATACTGGCCGAACTGCGGGCGCTGCTTGGCCTGCAGCCGGTCGTCCATCGAATATTGGTAAGCGAGCGCGACGTTGCCGCGACCGTCCGCGAAGTTGCGACCGCCGGTAACTGCGACCAGCCGCTGGCCCGAATCCCCGCGATCCGAAATACCCGCCTGGCCCCGAACGGTCAGCCCGTCGAAATTCTGCTTCAGGCGGAAATTGACGACACCCGACACGCCGTCCGCGCCGTAAACCGCCGACGCGCCGCCGGTCAGGATGTCGACGCCCTCGATCAGGTCGGTCGGAATGGTGTTGATGTCGACCGCCTGCTCGCCCGGAATACCCGAGACGTGGCGGCGTCCGTCGACCAGGGTCAGCGTGCGCTGACGCCCCAAATTGCGCAGGTCGAGCGTGTTCAGACCGGTCTCACCAATCCCTGCGCGATCGCCGGAGTTGTTGGACGAGCCGCCCGAACCGACCAGTGCCGGATAGGCGCGAAGGAAGTCGGTGACGTTGGTCGTACCCTGCGCTTCGAACGTCTTGGCGTCGAGCGTGACGATCGGGCTGGGCGTCGAGAAGTCCTGACGACGGATGCGCGAACCGGTGACGACCACATCACCCGACGGTCCCGCGTTGCTGCTGTCCTCGACCGTGCCGGGCTGCGAGTCCTGGCCGGGCACATTGCTGTCGGCCGGGGTCGTCGCAGGCGCCGTCTGCTGCGCCTGTGCCGCACCGGTGAGACTGAAAACCGCAATGGCGATGGCGGCAACGCCATGCGCGAATGACATCCGCGTCATGTTAACTCCCTGATGATCTTGGTTTATGTATGCCTCAAAATGCTTTGAGGCCGGAATGGCAACCATGCTGACGCTAAAAAGGTCATAATTGCCACTCATCGTGTCTTTTCAGTCACAATGCACATGGAGCGCAGCCATGGGCTGCGAATTTTCGTTCAGAAGGCATCTCCGCGCCCCTGCCGCCTGCCGTCTCGGCGATCCCGCCAGCCTTGCTGCTCGCAGCGTCAAGAGCGGATAATCGCAAGGGTCGAGGCCAGCCACATTGACCTCACCAGGAGGATGAGGCGGCCGAGGCAGACAGGATCACGAAGATCGGGCATCACCACGGCAGAATAAGATATTTTATATCAATATGGAGACGAGCGCTGAAGCAGCCTTGGCCTGCCCATACTGCTACGCAGTTCGTCGCGCCCGGTCGTTCGACATGGAACTGATCGACCGCCCTACCCTCCCTGTCGGCGGATGATCTGGCCGTGCGATGCCTTACGAAAAGCGCGGTGCCCGGTTTTGACCGGAAGTGGTGCCCCTGGCCGGACTCGAACCAGCATGCCTTGCGGCGTTCGATTTTGAGTCGAATGCGTCTACCAATTTCGCCACAGGGGCAGCGAAGAGGCGCTGCTAGACGAGGGTGACGGCCTGCGCAAGCGGGGATTATCGCCGGTCGAACGTAATATCGTATTACAGCGCCCGCCCGGCTGCGATAAGGGGCATCAACCCAGCCTCATTTCGCCAAGCCACACCGTTCCCTTCGCGGACACATCCAGGATGGCTTCGTTGTTCAGCCGCCTCCAGTCGCAGTCATACTCGATCAACCGATACCGACGCCCACAGCTGCGCCAACTACGGCAAGGGCATTTGTTAGGATGTTCGTCCCAAGGCAGCGCGGCCATTCGCCGAAGCTCGGCCATAGCCTCGGCCCTGCTCGCATATTCACCGATCGGCTCGGCGTGCCATTCGTCATCGATCACGAACATGCCAAGGACCCTCAATTCACCGGCGGTCGCTGGCGATAGCTCAGCGCCTCGGCCACGTGGATGCGTCCAACCTCCTCCGCCCCTGCCAGATCGGCGATGGTCCGTGCGACGCGCAGCACGCGGGTGTACCCCCGTGCGGTCAGGCGCATCCGCTCCGCAGCTTCGGCCAGCAGCGCACGGCCTGCCTCGTCGGGTGTCGCCCAGCGCTCGAGAAGCGCGCCATCCGCCTCTGCATTGGTGCGCACGGTGACCGGCGCGTCGCGATAGCGCTCGGTCTGGCGCATCCGGGCGGCCGCGACGCGTGCCGCGACCACCGCCGACGATTCGGCCGCGGCGGGGGCGAACAGGTCGATGGCGCGGACCGGCTGGACTTCCACGGACAAGTCGATTCGGTCGAGCAGCGGCCCCGAAATCTTGGCCTGATAATCCGCCGCACAGCGCGGCGCACGGGCACAGGCCAACGCGGCGTCGCCCAGATGACCGCAGCGGCACGGATTCATCGCGGCAACCAGTTGCACCCGGGCGGGGAAGGTCACATGCGCATTGGCGCGTGCGATGCTGACGGTGCCGGTCTCCAGCGGCTGGCGCAGCGAATCGAGCACCGCGCGCTGAAACTCGGGCAGCTCGTCGAGGAACAGGACGCCGAGATGCGCGAGGCTGACCTCGCCCGGCTTCGCCTTCAGCCCGCCGCCAGTCAGTGCCGCCATCGACGCCGAGTGATGCGGCGCACGGAACGGCCGCGCGCGGGTGAGACGTCCTCCGGCCAGCGTGCCCGCGACCGACTGGACCATCGAGACTTCCAGCGCCTCGGCCGCATCGAGCGGAGGCAGGATTCCGGGAAGGCAGGCCGCCATCAGCGACTTGCCCGATCCCGGCGGGCCGCTCATCAGCAGATTGTGCCCGCCCGCCGCTGCGATCTCCAGCGCGCGCCGGGCGTTTTCCTGGCCCTTGACCTGCGACAGGTCCGGACCGGGCGCACCATCCTCGACCACGCCGCCTTCGGGCAAGGGCAGCACCGTGTGCCCCTTCAAATGATTGATGAGCGAAAGCAGATCGGGCGCGGCGATCACCGAACCGCCGCCCGCCCAGCTGGCCTCGGCCCCTTGCGCAGCGGGACAGATCAGCCCCTTGTCGAGCGACCCGGCATGGATCGCCGCCAGCAGCACGCCCGGCGACGGGCCGATCCGCCCGTCCAACGCCAGTTCGCCCACCACCACATGATCGGCGAGCAACTCGGCATCGACCACGCCCATCGCCGCCAGCAGCGCCAGCGCGATCGGCAGGTCGAAATGCGATCCTTCCTTCGGCAGGTCGGCGGGCGAGAGATTCACCGCGATCCGCTTGGGTGGCAGCGCCAGGCCCATGGCGGCGATGGCGGCCCTCACCCGTTCCCGGCTCTCGCCCACCGCCTTGTCGGCCAGCCCGACCAGATTGAAGGCGGGCAGCCCGGCAATCAACTGCACCTGGACTTCGACGGCACGCGCCTCCAGCCCCAGATAGGCCACTGTCGAGACGATCGTCGCCATAGATTCCCCCTGTACGGGCTCTCCCCTGCCTGCCTATGCTTCCTGCAAAGGATGGCGTCGCCCCGCAAGAGCCGAATGGCCGTTCGTCGGTTGCGTTCACATGATTGACTTGAAAGCCCGCTTTGCGTAAGCGGCGTGCCACCAAGGCCGTCCTCGTGGCGGCCGTTTTTATTCAGACGTATCCAAGGAATGAACGATGAAGCGGACCTTTCAGCCCAGCAATCTGGTGCGCGCTCGCCGTCACGGCTTCCGTGCGCGGATGGCGACTCCGGGCGGCCGTGCGGTGATCCGGGCGCGTCGCGCGCGCGGTCGCAAGAAGCTGTCGGCGTAATCACGACGCTGACCCGCCGCCGCGATTTCCTCGCGGCCAATGGCGGGCGACGTGTGGCGATGCCCGGCTTCGTGCTGCAGGTGCGCCCACGTGATGACGGTGAGCCGACGATTCGCGTGGGCTTCACCGTCACCAAGAAGATCGGAAACGCGGTCGTTCGCAACCGGATGAAACGCCGGTTGCGGGCGCTTGCGCGCGATCTGTTGCCGGTGAAGGGCATTGCGGGTGCCGACCATGTCCTGATCGGACGGCAAGGCGGGATCGAGCGCGACTATGCCGCGCTCACCGCCGAGCTGTCCAAGGCATTGTCCCGCGCCGCCTCACCCGACACCGCCCCTCATGACAAACCGCGCGAGCCGCGTGTGCATCATGGACGGGGCAAGGGCAGAGGACCCCGGGGCGGCGCGCATCGCAGCCCCGAATCACCCAAGGAATCGATACAGGAGCCGGGGCGACCATGATCGCCCGGCTCCTGATTCTGCTCGCGCGGGGTTGGCAACTGGGCCCTTCGCTGATCCTGCCGCCCACTTGTCGCTATCAACCCTCCTGTTCGGCCTATGCAATACAGGCCATTGGCCGCTATGGCGCGGTCAAAGGGGGCTGGTTGGCGCTCAAGCGCATTGCGCGGTGCCATCCCTGGGGCGGGCACGGACCCGACCCGGTCCCCTGACACTAACGGGGTTTCCACGTGAACCAAGACCGCAAGAATTTCGTCGTGTTCGCGGTGATCGCGGCGCTGATCCTGTTCGGATGGCCGCTCATCCAGAGCAAGTTCTTCCCGAGCAATCCGCCCGCGACCAAGATCGTCGACGGCAAGCAGGTGCCGGTGACCAACAGCTCGGCCAACCCGACCGCGACGACGCCCACCGCGATTCGCGACCGCAAGGTCGTGCTGGCCGAAACGCCGCGCGTGGCGATCGACACGCCGCGCCTGAAGGGTTCGATCAACCTGAAGGGTGCGCGGATCGATGACCTCGTCCTGCTCGACTATAAGCAGACGGTCGACAAGAACTCGCCGCCGATCCGCCTGCTGTCGCCGGCGGGTGCCGAGGGTGCCTATTTTGCAGGCTTCGGCTGGCGCACCGACGGGCTGAACCCGCCCGCCGCCGATGCCGTCTGGACCGCCAGCGCCCCCGTGCTGCGCCCAGGTCAGCCGGTCACGCTGACCGCCGCCAATGCGACGGGCCAGCGCTTCCAGATCACCCTGTCGGTCGACAAGGATTACATGTTCACCGTCCAGCAGACGGTGGCCAATGGCGGCAATGCGGCCGTGCCAGTCGCGACCTATGGTTATGTCAATCGCGGCATCTCGGCCGACCCGGACGGCTATTCGATCCATGTCGGGCCGATGTCGGTCAACAATGGTTCGGCGCAATACAAGCCGAACTGGAAGGACGTGGATAAGGCGCCGACCCGCTTCACCACGACCGGCGGCTGGCTGGGCTTTACCGACAAATATTGGCTGACGGCGCTGATCCCCGATCAGTCCAAGTCGTTCGACGGCCAGTTCCGCGCGGGCGGCAACCAGACCTATCAGGCGGACGATACGTTCCAACCGCAGACGCTGGCGCCGGGCAAGCAGATCACCCAGACGACCCGCTTCTTCGCGGGCGCCAAGGAGGTCGCGCTGCTCGATCATTACACCGACAAGGAAGGTGTGACGATGCTCGATTACGCGCTGGACTGGGGTTATCTGCGCTATATCGAAAAGCCGATCTTCTATTATCTCGACTGGCTGTTCAAACTCGTCGGTAACTTCGGCGTCGCGATCATCCTGCTGACCGTCACCATCCGGGCGCTGATGTTCCCGATCGCGCAGCGCCAGTTCGCCTCGATGGCCGCGATGCGCGCGGTGCAGCCCAAGATGAAGGCGCTGCAGGAACGCTATAAGGACGACAAGGTCCGCATGCAGCAGGAGGTCATGGCCCTCTACAAGCAGGAAAAGGTCAATCCGCTGGCGGGCTGCCTGCCGACGCTGATCCAGATTCCGATCTTCTATGCGCTGTACAAAGTGCTGATGCTGACGATCGAAATGCGCCACCAGCATTTCGTCCTGTGGATCAAGGACTTGTCCGCGCCCGACCCGTTGACTCCGGTCAACCTGTTCGGCCTGCTGCCCTTCGTGCCGCCGCACTTCATCGCGATCGGCGTCGTGCCGATCCTGCTGGGCATCTCGATGTACTTCCAGTTCAAGATGAACCCGCAGCCGATGGATGACGCGCAGAAGCAGGTCTTCGCGATCCTGCCCTGGGTGCTGATGTTCGTGATGGCCCCGTTCGCGGTCGGCCTGCAGGTCTACTGGATCACGACCAACTGCATCTCGATCCTGCAGCAGCGCTTGCTTTACGCCCGCCATCCGGGCCTGAAGCAGCCGGTCGTCAAGTGAGCGAGCTTCCCTCCCCTGCCCCCTCCGACGAGCCCAAAGGCTTTTCGGAGGAGCTGGTCGAGTCGGCGCGCAAGCTGTTCGCCGGGCCGGTCACCTTCCTGAAATCCGCGCCCGCGCTGAAATTCCTGCCCGATCCGATCGTGCCGGAAGTCGCGGTGGCGGGGCGCTCGAACGTCGGCAAGTCGTCGCTGCTGAACGCCATGACCAACCGCAACGGTCTGGCGCGCACGTCGAACACGCCGGGGCGGACGCAGGAGCTAAACTTCTTCGACGTCGGCACGCCGCCGACGCTGCGGCTGGTCGACATGCCGGGCTATGGCTTTGCCAAGGCGCCCAAGGACATGGTCAAGCAGTGGCGCTTCCTGGTGAACGACTTCCTGCGCGGGCGGCAGGCGCTGAAGCGTGCGCTGGTGCTGATCGACTCGCGTCACGGCATCAAGGAAGTGGATCGTGAGATACTGGAGATGCTCGACCGGGCGGCGGTCAGCTATCGCATCGTCCTGACCAAGGCGGACAAGGTGAAGGCGACCGAACTCGCCGCCGTGGTCGAGTGCACCGAGGCGGAGGCGCGCAAGCGTGCCGCCGCCCATCCGGAGATCCTCGCCACTTCCAGCGAAGGCGGCATGGGCATTCCCGAACTGCGCGCGGCGGTGCTGGAAGCCATCGGCTGATCGCCACGTCCGTTTTCGCAGATCACGAAGGCCCGTTCGGTTCCCCCGAACGGGCCTTTTTTGTGCGGTTGCGACACGGGCCCGCGCCCGTTACGCCTTGTTCCATGAAGCTGATCATCGGTAACAAGGCCTATTCCTCCTGGTCGCTGCGCGGCTGGCTCGCCTGTCGGCAGTCCGGCATTCCCTTCGAGGAGGTGGTCGTGCCGCTCTATGACGCCGACTGGGACCGCCGCCGCGAGGGGGCCGAGTTCGCGCCGTCCTCGGGCAAGGTGCCGATCCTGTGGGACGGCGAGGCGGTCGTCTGGGACAGCCTGGCCATTATCGACTATCTAGCCGACAAGGTCGGGCGCGACCGTTTCTGGCCCGAGGACGAGGCCGCGCGCGCCATGGCCCGGTCGATGGCGGCGGAAATGCATTCCAGCTTCGTCGCACTACGCCGCAAGCACAGCATGAACATCCGGCAGGTCTATCCCGCCCAGGCCCCCGACGAAGATGTGATCGTCGACCTGAAGCGGATCATGGAGCTGTGGGCGCAGGCGCGCGCGCGCTTTGGCGGCGGCGGTGATTTTCTGTTTGGGGCGTTTGGCGCGGCGGACATCATGTTCGCGCCGGTGGTGACGCGGATCGTCACCTATCAGCTGCCGGTGGCGCGCTTCGCGGTGCCCTATATGGACGCGGTGCTGCGCCATCCGTTCATGCAGGACTGGATCGCAGGCGCGCAGGAAGAGGAATGGGTCATCGAGCGGTTCGAGCAGCCGGTCGAATAAACCTTCGGCCCGCCGAAGCGAACACTCTGGCCTCTCCCCCTGCCCGGCTCATCGCGCCGCCGGGGGCACCTCGTTCAGCGGTGCGCGCTGGTCGGCCGCCGGTTCGGCGACCCGCGAGGTAAAGGTGTAGAGCAGCACCCCCGCAATCCCCAATGCGATGACCAGCCACAGCAACAGCCGCTTGCCCGCCTTGTGGCCGTTGGGATCGGGGTCGTTCATCGTCTTGCTCCTGTTGCTTGGGGGCAGGAACGATGCCGGAGCGCATGGGGTCCGTGCATGCGGTAAATCCCATGATTGCCGATCGTCCGGCCGCTGCCTATGCGAAGCTCATGACCGACGCCCTTGCCCTTGCCCAAGCCCTGATCCGTAGCGACAGCGTCACGCCTGCGCGTGGCTCCGTGTTCGACGTGTTGGAGGCCGCGCTGGTGCCGCTGGGCTTTACCGTCGATCGCTTCACGGTCGGCGAGGCGCCGGACGGCCCGGTCGAGAACCTGCTGGCGACACGCGGCGGGATGGGCACGCATCTGGCCTTTGCAGGCCATGTCGATGTCGTACCCGCAGGCGACGGGTGGCAGGGGTCTCCCTTCTCCGGCGAAGTGCGCGACGGCCTGCTCTTCGGGCGAGGCGCGGTCGACATGAAGGGCGCGGTCGCCGCCTTCGTCGCCGCGATCCCAACAGATCCGACCATCCCGTTGTCGCTGATCATTACCGGCGACGAGGAAGGCCCCGCCATCTATGGCACCCGCGCGCTGATCGACCGGATGGCCGAGCTTGGGGTGGCTCCCGATCTGTGCCTGGTCGGCGAGCCCACCTCCGCGCATCGGCTGGGCGACATGATGAAGATCGGGCGGCGCGGCTCGGTCAATATCTGGATCACCGTGCCGGGGCGGCAGGGCCATGTCGCCTATCCGCACCTCGCGGACAATCCGATCACCCCGCTGGTCGCGATGCTGGCGGAGATCGAGGGCGTGGCACTCGACACCGGCAATGCCTGGTTCCAGCCGTCGAATATCGAGATCACCGACCTGCATGTCGGCAATCCGGCGACCAACGTCATCCCCGGATCGGCGCAGGCACGGCTGTCGATCCGCTTCAACGACGAACAAAGCGGCGAGGCGCTGGTCGAACGGATCACCGCCATCGCGCGGGCCCACGCCCCCGCCGCGCAGGTGATGGGCCGCATCTCGGGTGAGGCGTTCCTGACCCAGCCCGGCCCCTTCTCCGCGATGATCGCCGATGCGATCCGCGCCGAGACCGGGATCGAGCCCGAACTATCGACGACCGGCGGCACGTCGGATGCCCGTTTCCTGTCGAAGCTATGCCCGACGGTCGAGTTCGGGCTGCTGAACGCGACCATGCACAAGGTCGACGAAGCGGTGGCGGTGGACGACCTTTACGCCCTCACCCGCATCTATGCGGACGTCATCGCTCGCGCGGGCGCCTGAAGACGATATAGAGCGCGCCCTGCCCGCCGTGGCGCGGATGGGCATTTCGGATCGCCGCGATCGCATCGGCATGGCGCGAGGACCCCAGCCAGTCGCTGATCGCCGCGCGGATCGCGCCACGTGCATGGGGCCGTTCGCTTTCGGGGCGGGGCGGCTTGCCGGTCACCAGCAACAACACCCGGTCGCCGCGCGCGATGGCGCGGCCCAGCCCCTGGTCGAGCAGCGCATGGGCCGAGGCCAGCGTATGGCCGTGCAAGTCAAGCGAACTGTCGTGCATCACGCTGCCCCGCGACAGCCTTTTGTCCCAGCCGCCGTCGAGCGTCTCGCCCGGCCCCTTCTTGGCCGCGGCTGGCGGCGGCGCGGGCTGGCGTAGTGGTGGCACACGGCCTTTTACCCGCACCTTGGGCGCACCGGGCGTTTCCTGAAACACCGCCTCCATCGTGGATGGCGGCGGTACCGGTCGGGCGGGAACGACGGCGGCGCGTAAGGGACGCACCGTCTCCATCACCCGCGCCCAGAGCTGCGCCTCGTCAGCGTTGAGGGAACGCACCGACCGTCCCGACAGGAGCGGCAACCCCGGCGCGCGCCAGCGTTCCGATCGGCAGCAGCAGGAAGGCGGTGCCGCGCGCCGACATGCCGCCCGCAACGGCCCGCGCCGTATCGCCGGCGCCCCAGAAGGTGTCGAAGCGGTTGGAGCCCTTGATCGCGCCGCCGGTATCCTGCGCGACCCACAGACCGGTCGCATCCTGCCGGTCCATCGACAGGAAGACCGGCGCGCCCAGCGGAACGAATTTGGGGTCGGCCGCCACGCTGACCTGTCCGGTCACCGCATAGCCCATCGCCCCCTGCGGCGCGCCGTTCAGCTCGCGGAAGAAGACGAAGCTCTTATTCTCGCGCATGATCGCGCGGCCTTCCTCGGGATGATCGTGCAGCCAGGCGACGATCCCCTGCATCGAGGTCTGGCCCGGCCCCAGCAGCCCGCGCGCCTTCATCAGCGCGCCGATGCCGGTATAGTCGCGGCCATTCTGCGTATCATAGCCGATCCGCATGATCCCGCCATCGGGCAGCCGCAGCCGTCCCGAACCCTGGATCTGGAGGAAGAACACCTCGATCGGGTCCGCCCCCCAGGCGAGGATTGGCGCACGCCCCTCCAGCGATCCCTGCTCGATCGCGGTGCGGTCGTCATAGGGAACCAGGTTGGTGCCCTGCACCTTGCCGCGAATCTTCTTGCCCTTCAGATCGGTCGTGAAGGCACCCAGATCGACGTCGATCAGGTCGCGCGGCCGAGCATAGATCGGCACCTCATAGCCCGAGCGCCGCTCACGCGAGCCCGCAATCTCCGGCTCATAATAGCCCGTCGCCAGCGAGCGGCCGTCGCCAACCTGTACCGCTTCGAAATAACGCGCAAAGAAGTCGCGGGCGCCCCCACGCGGCACGCTGGCGGCGGCTTGGCACGCAGCCTGCCAGTCGGCCCCTTGCGTCAGGCCGCTGGCATCGGTGCGGCGCATCAGACCGGGGCAGGACAAGGCAAAGGCCGCACGCGCGGCTTCCGCCTGATCCTCGGTCATCGGCAGCGAGGAGACCGGCGGTCCGGCGATGATGCCCGCCTGTGCCGCCGTGGCCGCGCCAGCAACGGCCACCACAGGCGTCGCGGGCAAGGGCGTCGCGGGCACGATGCGGACGGGGCCGTTCGGCACACGCGATGTGGCCGGGCCAACGGGTTGCGCCGTCGAGTGGCTGGGACGTGGACGTGGCTCGGGACGGGGCGCTTGGTTCCTTGAGCTGGACGGATACTCCGCAGCGCCCGGCGGAACGATCCGTCCCGCGCAGGCGGACAGACCGACCGAAAGCGCGACCATGGTCGCGATGCGATACCCCCTCATCGCGCGCATTCCCCCGTCAGATCCGCTCAAGCTTCGTCGGTATCGACGAGCTTCCAGTTCGGATCGCCGCTCTTCAGCATCCGGGCGAAGGTCCAGACGTCGTGCGTCTCGACCGCATCGCTCAGCGACCCGGCGATGACGTTGCCGTCCGCATCGCGCGTGACGGCGGCGATATCGGCGTCGAAGCGCACGGTGATCCGCGCCTCGCGGCCCTGGACCTGCGCGTCGACGATCTTGGCGCTGTCGACCCGGATCAGGCGGTTGTCGAGCGTCTGCCCGGCCTCGCGCCGCTGCTCGATCGCCTCGGCGAACGCGGCCAGCACATCGGCTTCGACCAGATCGGCCAGCACGTCCTCGTCACCCTTCCAAAAGGCTTCCAGCGTCATGCGATAGGCGCTCTGCGCACCATTCAGGAACTGCGCCACGTCGAAGCCCGGCTCGCCTGCGATGACCGCGCGCAGGCCCTGCTCGGCCTGCGGGTCGATGTTGCGGTTCACCACCGGCGCCGCCGCCTGGGCGGGCTCGGGCGCACGCGGCAGCGTCACCGGCAGCGGCCGGTCGTCGGCGCTGCGCGCCAGCGGCTGTTGTTCATGACCGGTCCGCTTGCCCAGCACGCTGTAGAGCCTCAGCGCGAGGAAGAGCGCAACCATGGCGAGGAGGACGACGTAGAATAACAACACAAGCGCCTTTCACTATCAGGGCCGATATAGGCGCATGGCCGACCAAAGAAAACCCGGCCGCCCCGAACAGGTTGGCAAGGTTGAATCCATATCGGCCCGCTGCTACGCGCAACGGCCATATGGCCGAACGCGCGGACCCGCCCTTTCGGTTCCCTATCCCCACTTGATCTCACGCAAGAAGGTATTGACGATGGACGAACAGGGTTTGCCGCAGGGCTTCGAGGCGCCGACCGCCGAGGGCGACGACACGGCCCCCACCGCCGGCATGATCTCGCAATATGTGAAGGATCTGTCGTTCGAGAATCCGAACGCGCCCGCCATCTATCAGGCGCAGACCGCACCCGGCATCGACGTGCAGTTCAACATCTCGGCCGTGCAGGTCGGTGAGGACGTCCACGAACTGACCCTGAAGATCGAGGTGCGCGCCGAGTCCGAAGGCAAGACCGCCTTCATCGTCGACCTCAGCTATGCCGGTCTCTTCGGCTTCCGCAACGTGCCGGTCGACCAGATCCAGCCCTTCATGCTGGGCGAAGCGCCGCGCCTGCTCTTCCCGTTCGCCCGCCGCGTGCTGGCCGATGCGGTCCGCGACGGCGGCTTCCCGCCGCTGATGCTGGAGCCGATCGACTTCGCGCAGCTATACCTGCAGCAGGCCGAGGCGCAGGCGGGCACTGCCCAGCCGAACACCCCGGAAACCGGCCACGCCTGATCCCGGCTGACACATGAACCTGACCAAGGCACTGGGCTCGGTCGGCGGGCTGACTCTGGCCAGCCGGGTGCTTGGTCTGGTTCGCGACTCGCTGTTCTTCCGCTTCGTGGGTGCGAACTTCGCCTCCGACGCGTTCCAGATCGCGTTTCGCCTGCCCAACATGTTCCGCGCCCTCTTCGCGGAGGGCGCCTTTTCCGCCGCCTTCATCCCGATGTTCAACCGCAAGGTAGCAGAAGGCGACAAGGCGGCGGAGGGCTCGGGCCTGGCGCACGGCCTGGCCTTTGCCGAGAATGCGCTGTCAGTCCTGCTGCCGGTGCTGATCGTCATGACCGCACTGGTGGAGCTGGCCGCCTGGCCCGTCACCTGGGTCCAGACCTTCGGCTATGGCAAGGGCACGCCCGCGCAGTTCGACTATATCGTCCTGCTCAACCGGCTGACCTTTCCCTATCTGCTGTTCATCAGCCTGGTGTCGCTGCTGGGCGGCATCCTCAATTCGCTGCACCGTTTCTGGGTGAATGCGGCCGCGCCGATCCTGCTCAACCTGACGCTGATCGTCGCCGTGCTGTTCTTCCACACGCATGACCCGATGGCGACCGCCCGCAACCAGGCGATCGCGGTCACGGTCGCGGGCATATTGCAATTCGTCTGGCTCTGGTGGGCGTGCCGCCGCGCGGGCGTCCGGCTCCGGCTGAAGCGGCCGGTCATCAACGACGACGTGAAGCGGCTGATGAAGCTGATCCTGCCCGCCGCCGCCGGGGCGGGCGCGGTGCAGATCAACCTCGTCATCTCGACCGCGCTCGCCGCCCGCTTCCTGCCCGAAGGCTCGGTGTCCTACATCTATGCCGCCGACCGGCTGAACCAGTTGCCGCTGGGGCTGATCGGCATCGGGCTGGGCACCGTCCTCCTCCCCACCGTCTCGCGCCTGCTGGGCGCGGGCAAGGAGGTCGAGGCGATGGAGACGCAGAACCGCGGCATGGAGCTGGCGCTGCTGCTCACCCTGCCCGCCACGGTCGCGCTGATCGTCTGCGGTCAGCCGATCGTCGCCGCGCTGTTCGAGCATGGCAAGTTCACCGCGACCAACAGCTATTATACCGCACAGGCGCTTGCCGCCTTCTCGATCGGTCTGCCCAGCTATATCCTCGTGAAGGTGCTGACGCCGGGCTATTATGCGCGCGCCGACACGCGGACGCCGGTGCGCTATGCGACCTGGTCGATGCTGGTCAATCTGGGGCTGAACCTGATCTTCATCTGGTGGCTGGGCCATATGGGGCCGCCGCTGGCGACCGCCATCGCCTCCACGGTCAATGTGGTGCTGCTCTATCGCACGCTGGCGCGGCGCGGGCATTTCGTGGCGGACGCACAGTTGCGGCGGCGCAGCTGGCGGATGCTGGTCGCCGCGATCCTGATGGGCGGGGCGATGGCGCTGCTCAACGAACGGTTCCAGCCCTATGTCACCGGCACCAACCTCGAACGCTGGGGCGCGCTCATCGTGCTGGTCGCGACGGGGATGCTGGTCTATGCGGTCGCCACCTTCGCGACGGGCGCCTTCCGTCTCGGGGACATCAAGCGGCTCGTTCGCCGCAACAGTTGAGGACCATCATGCGCGTCGTTTCCGGCATCAAGCCCACGGGCAACCTTCATCTCGGCAATTATCTGGGCGCCGTGAAGCAGTGGGTGGCGATGCAGGACGACATCCAGGCCCAGGGTGGCGAGACGATGTACTTCATCGCCGACCTGCACGGCCTGACCGAATGGATCGCGCCCGAGGCGATGGCGGCCAACACCATCGAGATGACCGCGACGCTGATCGCGGCCGGGATCGATCCCGAACGCTCGATCCTGTTCAACCAGACCCGCGTGCCCCAGCACAGCGAGCTGAGCTGGCTGCTGAACAATGTCGCGCGCGTCGGCTGGCTGAACCGCATGACCCAGTTCAAGGACAAGGCGGGCAAGAACCGCGAAGGCGCTAGCGTCGGGCTGTACGACTATCCGGTGCTGATGGCCGCCGACGTGCTGCTCTACAACGCCACGCATGTGCCGGTGGGCGAGGACCAGAAGCAGCATCTGGAGCTGGCCCGCGACATCGCAACCAAGTTCAACAACGACTATGGCTGCGAGCTCTTCACCCTGCCCGAGCCGTTGATCAGCAAGGCGGCGCCGCGCATCATGAGCTTGCGCGACGGCGCGTCGAAGATGTCCAAGTCGAACCCGTCGGAAATGTCGCTGGTCAAGCTGATCGACAGCGATGACCAGATCGCCGAGAAGTTCCGCAAGGCCAAGACCGATGCGGACGTCCTGCCCGACACGATGGAGGGGCTGGAAGGCCGGGCCGAGGCGCGCAACCTGATCACCATCTATGCCGCGCTTGCGGACCGTGCGCCCGCCGATGTGCTGGCGCAATTCGCAGGCCAGGGCTTTGGCGCGTTCAAGCCCGAGCTGGCCGACCTGGCGGTCGCCAAGCTGGGCCCGATCCGCGAGCGACTGACCCGGCTGCTCGACGATCGCGGCGAGGTCGGCCGTATCCTGGAGCGCGGGGCCGAGAAGGCGCGTGACCTCGCCGCGCCGCTGCTGCTCGATGTGCAGCGGACCATGGGCCTGCAAATCTGATGCCCCCCGGCCCCATCACTAAGGTCCCCACCCGGATCATGGTGATGGGGCCGCCGGGCAGCGGCAAGTCGACGCTGGCCCGGCAATTGGGCGAGCGGCTGGGCCTACCCATCCATCACGCCGATGCGCTGTTCCACGGCCCCAACTGGGTCGCGCGGGCGCGTGAGGACTTTATCGCCGACATGGCCGCTCTGGCCGCACAGCCCGCCTGGGTGATCGATGGCAATTATGCCAGCGCGCATTACGGCCCTGCGATCACTGCGAGGCTGTCGCGAGCGGAATGCATTATCCTGCTCGATCTTCCGCGCCGGGTGACGATCCCGCGTATCCTGCGCCGGATCGCGCGCTATCATGGTCAACAGCGCCCTGACAGCGCTCCGGGATGCCCGGAACGGCTGGACGCCGCGTTCTTACTCTATTGCTGGCATTGGCCCAGAGCCGTGCGACCCAAGATTGTGCACGTACTAAAGCCGGTGGAAGATCGCGTGGTCCGATATCAGCAAGCACAGACGCTCGATCGGGTTCTCAGCGATATAGGCTGAGCGCAGTCGAAAGCCACGCTCCAGCCAAAAGAGCCTCAGCCCTCCAGTTCCTTCATCAGCACGCGGACCGCATTGTCGATATCGCGGTCGGTATCGCGCAGTTCCTCGATCTTCCGCACCGCATAGATGACGGTCGAGTGATCGCGGCCACCGAATTTCCGCCCGATCTCGGGCAGCGACCGGGTGGTCAGGCGCTTGGCCAAGTACATGGCGATCTGGCGTGGGCGGGCGATCGCCCGCGCGCGACGGGCCGAGACCAGGTCGAGCGGCTTCAGCTCGAAATGGCGGCTGACCAGCTTCTGGATTTCGTCGATGGTGATCCGCCGCTGTGCGCCGCGCAGTACCTCGCCCAGCGTGGCGACGGCGAATTCCATGTCGATCTTGTCGCCGGTCAGCTGCGCATAGGCGACGACGCGGTTCAGTGCGCCTTCCAGCTCGCGGATATTGCCGCGAATGCGCGACGCCAGCAGGTCCAGTACGTCGGTCGGCACATGGATCTCGGGAAGATCGGCGACCTTGCGGTTCAGGATCGTTCGGCGCAGCGTCAGGTCGGGCGCCTTGATGTCGGCCACCAGCCCAGCACCCAAACGACCGATGATGCGCGGCTCCACGCCATCGAGCGACTGGGGCGAACGATCGGCCGAGATGACCAGCCGCTTGCCCGCACCGACCAGTTCGTTGACCGTGTGGAAGAATTCTTCCTGGGTCGAATCCTTGCCCGCGATGAACTGAAGATCGTCGATCAGCAGCAGATCGGCGGAGCGCAGCCGCGACTTGAAGCTGTGCGTATCGCGCGCGCGCATCGCGGCGACGAAATCGAACATGAACCGCTCGGCCGACATGCACAGCACGACCGCTTCGGGATGCGACTCGAGAAAGGCATGGGCGATGGCATGCATCAGGTGGGTCTTGCCCTGCCCCGTGCCACCATGGAGGAACAACGGGCTAAAGCGCGGCGGGCCCGGCTCGGCCAGCGACAGCGCGGCGTTGAACGCGACGCGGTTCGACGAGTCGACCACGAAGCGATCGAAGGTCAGGCGCGGATCGAGCGGCGGCCGGTCGCTGGCCACGCGCAGCGCGGGTGCAGCGACCGGAGCGGCCTTAGCTGCGGCACGGGGGGCCGGGCGGGCTGGCGCTGGCGTCGGCGCGGCAGCCGCGACCGCCGGTACGACGCGCAACGGCTTGGGCGAAGGATCGCCGAACAAAGAGGGCTGCTCCTCGTCCTCGACCGGCTGCGACTCGACCGGGGCCGCAGCCTGCGCCGCGCGGGGAGCGGGCGCCGCTTCCATCGTCTCGACGCTGGTCAGCCGGGCGACCTTGCTGGGCGCGCGCGTCTCGATGACGACCGAGCGAATCTCGGGCAGCACCGCCTTGAATTCCAGGTGCAGGCGGTCCGCATAATGGCTGCGCACCCAATTGGTCGCAAAGGCCGAAGGGAGCGCCAGGCGGACCGTATCGGGCTCGTCACCCTCGATCAGCTCCATCGGCTTCAGCCACTGGTCGAACAGGCGCGCGCCAGCCGATTCGCGCAGGTTCGCGCGGACGCGCGCCCAGGCACGGGCCTGGTCGGTCGTCGGTCGCGTTGCCTGCCAATTCGTCACACACGCACTCCAGTTCCGCCGATCGCAAGAAACGCGATCGAACCCCCAATTCCACTCGGCGACACAATCCCCATGGGCGAATCAAATATGGATTCGGCCCGGTGATGCCACTTCGCTATGTCCATGACGCGGGCACGAAGCACCGCTGCTGGGATACCGATTATGAGCCATGGCGGGGTCCGATCAAGTCCGTCCGCGGCCATAAATCTGAAATAAACCGGATTGACAGGCCAAAGGCCGCAGAATCCCGTCCAATTATCTCACAAGTATCTGATATATAACGATATTAACCAAATGCATGAGCTCCAGCCACAATCCCGAATCACTCGAATCGCGGGAAATGCTGGGCTTACGCGAAACGCGGATTTGTTCCTTCGGATCGAGTCCGAAATAGCGTTAACGCAAACCGCAGGCGCACGAAAAAACCCGCCGGGGGACCGCCCCCGGCGGGTTGCTTTCGTCGCGGAAACCGAGAGGCTTTTAGGCCAGCGCGGCGATGCGCTTGGTCAGGCGCGAGAACTTGCGCGCGACCGTGTTCTTGTGCAGCACGCCCTTGGCGACTCCGCGTGCCATTTCGGGCTGCGCCGCGGCCAGAGCGACCGTCGCGGTTTCCTTGTCACCGGCGGCCAGCGCGGCCTCGACCTTCTTCACGAAGGTACGGATGCGGCTGACGCGGTTGCCGTTGATGACGGCGCGACGCTCGTTGCGACGGATACGCTTTTTGGCCTGCGGCGTGTTCGCCATGAAAACCTCTAAATCTCGATCAAAAGGGATAGCGGCGCGACGCACCAGCTTTGAAGCCGCGCCCCTTACCGGTTGGTGCGCCCGCCGTCAACTGCGCTGGCAGTTCGCGCACCAGAAAGTCGACCGCCCGGAGTCGGTCCGACGCCGTACGATCGTGCCGCATTCGCACGGATCGCCCTCGCGACCATAGACCCGCCACTCCTTGGAAAAATAGCCCAGTTCGCCGTCGGGTCGCACATAATCGCGCAGCGACGATCCCCCCGCCAGGATCGCGGCCTCCAGCACCGCGCGGATCGACTCGACCAGCCGAACGAGTCGCGCCCGGGAAATCTGGCCGCCAGCGCGCCCCGGCGTGATCTTCGCCATGTGCAGCGCTTCGCAGACATAGATATTGCCCAATCCAGCCACGATCCGCTGGTCGAGCAGCATCGCCTTGATCGGTGCCGCCCGCCCTTCCAGCGCGTTGGCCAGATAATCGGCGGTGAAGTCGGGGCCCAGCGGCTCGGGCCCCATGGCCAGGAAGGGCGGATAGCTGGCCAGATCGGCGGTCGGCCACAGATCGACGAAACCGAATCGTCGGGGATCGTTCAGCGCCAGCCGCCGTCCCGCTGCCGTCTCCAGCAGCAGGTGATCGTGCGTCTGCGGTTCGCCCGGATCGATCCGCCAGCGCCCCGACATGCCGAGGTGGAAGACCATGGTATCGCCGCGATCGGTGTCGATCAGGCCGTATTTCGCGCGGCGACCCAGCGACGTCACCGTCGCCCCCGTCATCCGCTGGCGCAGGTCGGCCGGAAAGGGATGGCGCAGATCCGGGCGGCGCGGCTCGACCAATGTCAGCCGCGCGTCCGCCAGCACCGGGGTCAGGCCGCGGACCGTGGTTTCGACCTCGGGAAGTTCGGGCATTTTCTCTCTGAATGGCTTTCGTCGCCAAACAGCTAGGTAGCGTTTGCCCCGCCAGCAAGGCCGGGCTAGGGCATCCCCATGAGCGATACCGTCTCCTTCGGCTATGAAGATGTGCCCCGCGACGAAAAGGTCGCCCGTGTCGGCAGCGTGTTTACCAACGTCGCCGCCAAATATGACCTGATGAACGATGCCATGTCGGGTGGCATGCATCGCCTGTGGAAGGACCGCTTCGTGCGCCGCGTGAAGCCGCGCGCCAGCGACCAGATCCTCGACATGGCGGGTGGCACCGGCGACATCGCGTTCCGCCTGGCCGAGTCGGGCGCGAGCATCACGGTCGCCGACATCAATCCGGCGATGCTGGAGGTCGGCATGAAGCGCGCGGCAGAGCGCGGGTTCGACGAACTGGTCTGGACCGAGGCGAATGCCGAGTCCCTCACCTTCCCCGACAAATTCTTCGACGCCTATACGATCGCGTTCGGCATTCGGAACGTCACCGACATCCCGGCCGCCCTGCGTGAGGCGCACCGCGTTCTGCGGCGCGGTGGGCGCTTCTTCTGCCTGGAATTCTCGACCACCGTCTGGCCGGGTTTTTCGGACGTGTACGACGCCTATTCGCATAAGCTGGTGCCCAAGCTGGGCCAGATGCTGGCGGGCGATGCCGACAGCTATCGTTATCTGATCGAGTCGATCCGCCGCTTCCCCGACATGCCGACCTTCGAGAATATGATCCGCGAGGCCGGTTTCATCGAGACCAAGGTCGAGCCGATCATGGGCGGTCTGGTCGCGATCCATTCGGGCTGGAAGATTTGATGCAGGGACGCGCGGGCGGGTTCGCCCTGTGAGGTTGGCACTGTGACCCAGCCGGTGGTGCATCTCTGGCGTCTGCTCAAATGGGGGCGGACGCTGGCGCGGCATGGCGCGTTGCGCGGGATCGAGCGCGATCCCAACACGCCTGCGCCCGTGCGGCGACTGGCGCGTGTCGCCCGTTTCGGTGCGCGCGTGCCCGCCAAGCCCGCCTATGCCGATGCGTTCCAGGCGATCGGTCCGGCGGCGATCAAGCTGGGCCAGACGCTGGCCACCCGTCCCGACCTGGTCGGCGACGAAGCGGCGCACGATCTGCTCCGTCTTCAGGACCAGTTGCCCCCCGTCCCCTTCGCGACGATCGCCGCCGCGATGGAGGCGAGCATGGGGCGCCCGCCCTCGCACTTCTTCGCCTCGATCGAGGAGGAGCCGGTCGGTGCCGCCTCGATCGCGCAGGTCCACCGTGCCGTCACCACTGATGGCCGCACGGTCGCGGTCAAGGTGCTGCGCCCTGGTGTCGAGGAAGACTTTGCCCGCGCGATCGACACCTATCAATGGGCCGCCGCGCAGGTCGAGGGGATGAGCGGCGAGGCCGCGCGCCTGCGCCCGCGCCTGACCGTCGAGAATTTCCGCCGCTGGACACTGCGCGAGTTGAACTTCCGGCGCGAGGCCGCCAGCGCCTCCGAACTGGCCGAGGCGATGACCGCCGAGCCGGACTTCATGGTGCCGCAGATCGACTGGGCCCGCTCCACCGCCAAGGTGCTGACCGTCGAATGGATCGACGGCATCAAGCTGTCCAACCGGCAGGCGCTGGTCGAGGCGGGTTACGACCTGCCGCACCTCGCTCAGACCTTGGTGCGCGCCTTTCTGCGGCAGGCGATCGCGGAAGGCTTCTTCCACGCCGACATGCACCAGGGCAATTTGTTCGCCCTGCCCGGCAACAAGATCGCGGCGATCGATTTCGGCATCATGGGCCGGATCGACCGGCGCGCGCGGGTGTGGCTGGCCGAGATCCTCTATGGCCTGATCACCGGCAATTATAAGCGTGTCGCCGAGATCCATTTCGAGGCGGGTTACGTGCCCGCCCACCACAATGTCGCCGAGTTCGCGACCGCGCTGCGGGCGGTCGGCGAGCCGATGCGGGGCCTGCCGGTCAAGGACATGTCGATCGGCATGATGCTGGACGGCCTGTTCTCGATCACCCGCGATTTCGACATGGTGACGCAGCCGCATCTGCTGCTGCTGCAAAAGACGATGGTGATGGTCGAGGGTGTGGCGACCAGCCTCGATCCCGATATCAATCTGTGGGACTCGGCCGCGCCGTTCGTGCGCGAATGGATTCGCACCGAATTGGGGCCAGAGGCGAAGATCGCCGACCGCTTGATCGAGGACGTGCAGACGCTCGCCCGCCTGCCCGAACTGGTCCGCCGGATCGAGGCGCGCTACCCCGCGCCGGGTGGCGAGCCGCCCGCGCCGCCGCTCAAGCAGATCGAGGTGGTCCGGATCGGCGGCGGCTGGCGCTATGCCTTGCTGTCGATGGCCTCGGCGGCGGCGGGTGTCGCCGCGACCCTGGCCGTGCTTCGGTAGGGTGCCGGGGGTCGCTATGCCGGGCAGCACGCCCCCTGCCCCCCTTCGTCGCAGCCAGCGGCCGCTTTGGCTCGGCCAGCCGGGGCGGATGACGGGTCTGTCGCCGATGGTCGCGCGCGGGATTCTGGCGCTGCTGATCCTGCTGATCGCCATCGGCTATGCGACGCAAGGGGCGTTCGAGCCAGTCGGCGAACGCCTGCCGCCAGTCACGACGACGATCCTCGACCATGTGCGGCACGGCCAGTCCTTCTATCCCGCCGCACTCGATGCGCTGCGCGAGAATGACAGGGCGCTGAGGCCTGCGCTGTTTGCGGTGCCGCTGCCCGCGCTGTTCGTGACGCTGGCCGCGCTGCCGCCCCTGGTCTGGCATGGCGGGTTGCTGCTGCTGGGCATGGCGATGATGGCGGGCTGGATGCGGCGCGTGGTGCCGGTTCTCGAGACCCGGTCCGCGATCGGACTGCTGGCGATCCTGCTGATCGCTGGCTTCTATCCGCTCCCCGATCGCCCGATGGTGACCGCGCCCGAAAGCTGGGCGGCGGTGCTGATCGCCCTGTCGCTGGTCCAGCGGCGCCCCGAAGCGGGGCTGAGCGCGGTGGCGCTGGGGCTGGTCGCGATGATCCTGACGCCGATGGCGCTGCCCTATGCGATCATCATGCTCGTGCTGGCGGCGCAGGCAGGCGCGCGGCGGGAGGCGATCGGATGGATGACCGCGCTGGCGGTGGCACTGCTGGTGCTGGCGGCGCATGCCCATGCGCTGAACACGCTGGTCAGTGCGGTCGACCCGGCGATGGGCAGCCCCGTCCATGTGATCGCGCCGGGCACGCTGATCGCCGCCGTGGCGGACGCACAGGCGATCGGCTTCCTGCCGATGAGCGTGGTGGTGCCGCTGGCCGTGCTGGCCGCGCTCGGCTGGGTGCATTGGCGCGCCCCCGCCGCGCGGCGGGCGGGCGTGACCATGGCGGTCTATGCGCTGCTGACGCTGGTGACGGGATCGCCGGTGCTGGTGCTGGGCCTGTCGCCGCTCTTCTTCCTCGGCGTCGTCTTCGCGCCCGATGCGTTGCGGGAGTTGATCCTGGCCGCGCGCGACCGGCGACGCATCACCGTGACGCGAGTCGTGCGATGAGCCATATCCTGTTGATCGTCGGCGGCGGCATCGCCGCGTACAAGAGCTGCGAGTTGATCCGCCTGCTCCGCAAGAACGGCCATAGCGTCCGCTGTGTCCTGACCGAGGGAGGCAGCCATTTCGTCATGCCGATGACGCTGGCCGCGCTGTCGGAGAATCAGGTCTTCACCACCCTGTGGGACCTGAAGGACGAGGCGGAGATGGGACATATCCAGCTCAGCCGCGAGGCCGATCTGCTGGTCGTCGCGCCCGGCACCGCCGACCTGATGGCGCGGATGGCGAACGGCCATGCCGACGATCTGGCGACGACTTTGCTGTTCGCCACCGACACGCCGGTGCTGGTCGCACCCGCCATGAACGTGCGCATGTGGCTTCACCCCGCCACCCAGCGTAACGTGGCGCAGCTGCGTGCCGATGGGATCGCGGTGATGACCCCCGACGAAGGCGCGATGGCATGCGGCGAGTTCGGCCCCGGCCGCCTGCCCGAGCCACCCGCGATCCTCGCAGCGATCGAGGCAAAGCTGACGCCCGCCCATCGTCCGCTGGCAGGGCGGCATGTGCTGGTGACGGCGGGCCCGACTCACGAGCCGATTGATCCGGTCCGTTACATTGCCAACCGCTCCTCGGGCCGACAGGGTTTCGCGGTCGCAGGCGCACTGGCGGTGCTGGGCGCGCGGGTGACGCTGGTCGCCGGGCCGGTAACGCTGCCCACTCCGCCGGGCGTCGACCGGGTGAATGTCGAGTCCGCCCGCGACATGGCCCGGGCAGTTGCCGACGCGCTACCCGCCGATGCCGCCGTCATGGTCGCCGCGGTCGCCGACTGGCGAGTCGAAGCCGCCGGACAGAAGGTGAAGAAGAATGGCGGCGCGGCCCCGGCACTGACCCTGGTCGAGAATCCCGACATCCTCGCCACCGTCGCCGCTTCACCCGATCGCCCCCGGCTGGTCGTCGGCTTCGCGGCCGAGACCGAGAACGTCATCGACCACGCCATCGCCAAGCGCGCCCGCAAGCGAGCCGACTGGATCGTCGCCAATGACGTGTCGGGCGACGTGTTCGGCGGCGAGGCCAATCGCGTCCACCTGATCACCGCCGATGGGGTCGAGAGCTGGGAGCGGATGGGCAAGGACGATGTTGCCAGGGGGCTCGCGCAACGCATCGCGGATGCGCTACAAGCGACGTCATGACGCTTGCACCGATTTCCATTGCTCTCAAACGCTTGCCCCATTCCGAGGGGCTGCCTCTGCCCGCTTATGCGACCCCCGGCGCGGCGGGTATGGACGTGGTCGCGGCCGAGACGCTGACGCTGGAGCCCGGCAAACGCGCCGCGATCGCCACCGGCTTCGCCATCGCGATCCCGCCGGGGTACGAGGTGCAGGTGCGCCCCCGCTCGGGCCTGGCGCTGAAGAACGGCATCACCTGCCTCAACACGCCCGGCACGATCGACGAGGATTATCGCGGCGAGGTGAAGGTGATCCTCGCCAATCTGGGCGACCAGCCGTTCGAGGTGGTGCGGGGTGAGCGCATCGCCCAACTCGTCCCCGCCCCCGTCCAACGCGCAACCTTTACGCTGGTCGAGGAACTCGACGCGACGCAGCGGGGGGACGGCGGCTTCGGATCGACCGGGAAATGATCGCCCCGCTGCTGATCGCCGCCGTGCTCCAGGCCGCGACGCCGCCGGTGAGCCCGGACGAACCGCCGCACGACTGGTCTACCCTGGCGTCAATCACCCTGCCACCCGCCGGACCCGACATGGTACGCTTCGTCCGTGACGAGGTGGCGGCGGGCCGCTGCACCCGCGCGCGTGCGACGGACGAACAGATGGTGCTGGTGGTGCCGATGGCGGTGCGGATCAGCGCCGACGCTGGTGCCGAAACCATCGTCCCGCTGGCGATCGGCTGCCCCACGGTCGAGCAATATAGCGCAGGTGTGGCGCAACGGATGATCCGTCACTTGGCGCACCGCACCATGATGGAGGGCGATCGCTGGTATCGCACCGTCATCACCTATACATGGCCAGGCACGGCGCCGGGATGATCCTGACCGACGACGAACTCGCCCGCTATGCCCGCCATATCGTACTCCGCGAATTCGGCGGCGGCGGCCAGATTCGGCTGAAACAGGCACGGGTCGCGGTGATCGGCGCAGGCGGCATCGGCTCGCCTGCCATCCAGTATCTCGCCGCCGACGGGATCGGCGCCCTGACCCTGATCGACGACGATGTGGTCGAGCCGTCCAACCTGCAACGCCAGACCATCTTCACCACCGAGGATCGCGGCATCCCGAAGGTCGAGGCCGCCGCCGCCCATGTTGCGCGGCTCAACCCGCATGTCGCGGTGACCGTGCACCGGACGCGCGTGGACGCGGGCAATATCGCCGCGCTGATTGAGGGCGCGGACGTGGTGCTGGACGGATGCGACAATTTCGCCACCCGGCTGGCGGTCGCCGATGCCGCACTGGGCTTGCGCATCCCGCTCGTCTCGGCCGCGGTGGGCCAGTTCGAGGGGCAGTTGGCGGTCTATCGCGGCTGGGAGGCGGACAAGCCCTGTTACCGCTGCTTCGTGGGCGATGCGGCGGATCAGGCCGGGCTGACCTGCGCCGATGACGGCGTGCTGGGGCCGGTCACGGGCGTGATGGGCAGTCTGGCCGCGCTGGAGACATTGCGCGCCGTGGCGCCGTTCGGGCGCGACAGTGCCGGGAGCATCCTGATCGCCGACATGCTGTCCATGCGGTTCCGTACGCTGGCGCTTCCCAAGGACCCCGGTTGCCGCTGTGCGACGGCGGTGGCGGCATGAGCACGCCCCCCGCCCCGCCGTCCGGCTGGTGGAATTGGACCGGCGACAAAAGCTGGATCGGCCAGGTCACCGGCCTGCCCGACAGCACGCTGCACGCCCATGCGGGCATGGCGATCCTGGTTCTCTCCGCGCTGGTGTTGCGGCGCAAGCCCTGGGACTGGCGCTGCTGGCTGACCGTGCTGGTGATCGAGACGATCAACGAGGCTTATGACCTGCTCCAGCCTTTCTATCCCACCGATGAAGGCAATCTGCCCGCCAGCTGGTTCGACATGTGGAATACGATGCTGTGGCCGACGGTCATCATGCTGACCTTCGCTTGGCTGGGGCGGCGGGGTGAGCGGCGCGAGCGTTGATGCTTATTCCTCCCCTTTCAGGGGAGGTGGCAGGCCGAAGGCCTGACGGAGGGGTGTCCCGCTCGGCAAGAATGGGTCTCCTCACAACCGGCGACACCCCTCCACCAGCTTCGCTGGTCCCCCCCCCTGTCTGATGTGATGCTGGTATGAAGGTGTTGCGGAAGGGAGCCCGTCCCCCCCGAGGGTCTGGAGCCCGATAGGGAGCAAGGGTCCCTTCCGCGTTGGTCACAACCCTGAACAGTTGCTTGGGTCTGCTGATCCCGCACGACATGGACAGGAGCCTTACCCATGCCACAGGCCGTCATCGGCTGCGACCTTTCGCGTGCCCTTATCGACATCTGCGAACTGCCATCAGGTCGGATCGGGCAGATCGCCAATACACCGGATGCCATCACCACCTGGCTCGACACGCTCGACCACGACATCCGCCTCGTCTTCGAGGCTACCAGCGGCTGCGACGGCGACCTGATTGCTGCGCTGGCGACACGTGGCCATCCCTTCTCACGCGTCAATCCGCGCCAAGCCCGCGAGTTTGCCAGAGCCACCGGCACGCTGGCCAAGACCGACCGCGTCGACGCCCGTGTGCTCGCGCAGATGGGCGCGGCACTCGATCTGCCCGCCACCATCCCGCTCAGCCCCGCCCGGTCGCGTCTGGCCGATTTCCTGCGTCGCCGCAGGCAGTTGGTCGACATGCGCAAAGCCGAAAAGCTGCATCGCCACAGCGCAGGTCAGCCCGAAATCGCACAAGCCATCGAAGCTATGATCACTCTGCTCGGCCAGCAGATTGCCGATCTCGACCGACAGATCGCAGGCTTCATCGCCGAGGATCAGGCATTGGCCGAAGAGGCCCGGCTGCTGACAGCCGTCCCCGGCATCGGACCCACCGTCCTGGCAACCCTGCTCGACGAACTCCCCGAACTCGGCACCCTGTGCCGCCGCAAGATCGCCTCGCTCGCAGGCCTCGCCCCGCACGCCCGCGAAAGTGGGACATGGCGCGGCGCCAGACGCATATGGGGTGGGCGGCGAAAGGTTCGCGAAGCCCTCTACATCGCCGCCCTCAACGCTTCACGGCGCATCCCCGTCCTCACCGCCATGCGCGACAGGATGCGCGCCAAGGGCAACGCGCCCAAGACGATCCTCATCGCCGTCGCACGGCAACTCCTCGTCATCCTCAACGCCATGATCCGAAAGCGACAGCCTATCGCTTTCGCATGAACATCACAGTTGCCCCTTGCAGGGGAAGAATAAAAAAGGGGCGGTGGCCTTTCGGCCCCACCCCTTCATCCATTCAGAAGAATCCAATCAGCCGAGCAGGTTCTTGGCGAACGCGCGCACCGCCGGACCGATGTCCTCACGTGCCAGACCCAGCGCCAGGTTGGCGGTCAACCAGCCCGCCTTGTCGCCGCAATCGTAACGCTGGCCGTCGAAGGTGAAGCCGTGGAAGGGCTGGCGCCCGATCAGCTTGGCCATCGCATCGGTCAGCTGGATTTCGCCACCCGCGCCCGGCTCCTGCGCATCGAGGATCTGCATCACCTCGGGCTGGAGGATGTAGCGGCCAGGGATCATCAGGTTCGACGGCGCCTTGCCCTTGGGCTTCTCGACCAGGGCGGTGACTTCGGTCAGGCGACCGTCCTGCTTGCCGGGCGAGATGATTCCGTACTTGTCGGTCTCGCTGTCGGGGACTTCCAGCGCGCCGATGACGTTGCCGCCGACTTGGTCATAGGCCTCGACCATCTGCTTCATGAAACCGCCGACCATCAGCTCGTCGGGCAGCAGCACCGCGAAGGGCTCGTCACCGACGATCTCGCGCGCACACCATACCGCATGGCCCAGGCCCAGCGGTTCCTGCTGGCGGACATAGACGGGCGAGCCGGGCTTCTGGCGGATACCGTCAATAACGGCGAGCGACTTGCCGCGCGCCTTCATCGTGGCTTCCAGCTCGTAGGAGATGTCGAAATGATCCTCCAGCGCGCCCTTGCCGCGGCCGGTGACGAAAATGATCTGCTCGATTCCGGCTTCCAGCGCCTCTTCGACGGCGTATTGGATCAGCGGCTTGTCGACGACGGTCAGCATTTCCTTCGGCATCGACTTGGTCGCCGGAAGAAAGCGCGTTCCCAGCCCCGCCACCGGGAAAACAGCCTTGCGAACCTTCTTGATCGTCATGAAACCTCCCTGCGATGAACCGGGCTTTAACCGCATCATGCACCGCAACATAGCCTTACCCGACGAATATGCGATTAGGGTGTCCTTAAATGCGACAGGCTACGAATCACCCGATGACGCACGCCCCGATACTCATCGTCTTCGGCACCCGGCCCGAGGCGATTAAACTGTTCCCGGTCATCAACGCCTTAACCCAGATTGGGGCGGCGCCGGTGCGGGTATGCGTGACCGCGCAGCATCGCGGCATGCTGGACCAGGTGCTGGATATCGCTGGGCTGACGCCCGACTATGACCTCGACCTGATGGAGCCCGGCCAGTCGCTCGACCGGCTGACCGCCCGTCTGCTGACCGGGCTGGGCGAGGTGATGGATGCCGAGGCGCCGGCGATGGTCGTCGTGCAGGGCGACACCGCCACCGCGATGGCGGGCGCGCTGGCTGCCTATTACCGCAAGATCCCGGTCGCGCATGTCGAGGCGGGGCTACGCTCGGGCGATATCTACCAGCCCTGGCCCGAAGAGGTGAACCGGCGCATGATCGCGCCGATCGCCGCACTGCATTTCGCCCCGACCGAGACCGCCGCCGCCGCCCTGCGGGCCGAGGGGATCGACCCGGCGAAAGTGCATGTCACCGGCAACAGCGTGATCGACGCGCTCCACTGGACCAGGGCGCGGATCGTCGCCGAACCCGCGCTGGCCGGTGATCTCGATCCCATATTGGCGCAGATGGCGGGCAAGCGGATCGTGCTGGTGACCACCCATCGCCGCGAGAATTTCGGCGACGGCATGGCCGCCATCGCCCGCGCGCTGCGCCGGATCGCCGAGCGGCCGGATGTCGGCATCGTCTTCCCCGTCCACCCCAATCCCAATGTGGTGGCGGTGATGGACGAAGTGCTGGGCGACCATCCCGCCATCGCCCGTATCGCGCCGCTCGATTACCCCCATTTCGTGCGCGCGCTCGACGCCGCGCATATCGTCCTGACCGACTCCGGGGGCGTGCAGGAGGAAGCGCCCGCGCTGGGCAAGCCAGTGCTGGTGATGCGTGAGACCACCGAACGGCCCGAAGGCGTCACGGCGGGCACCGCGCGGCTGGTCGGCACCGATGAGGATCGCATCGTCGACGAGGTAGTGGCGCTGCTCGACGACCCGGCTCGCCATGCCGCCATGGCGCAGGCGCACAACCCTTATGGCCGTGGCGACACCGCGCGGCAGATCAGCAGGATCATGACCCATGCCCTTGGACACTGAGCTTTCCGTCACGGTGATGGGTCTGGGCTATATCGGCCTGCCCACCGCCGCCGTGATCGCGCGGACCGGGGCGATGGTGACCGGTGTCGATGTCACGCCCTCGGTCGTGGAAACGATCAACTCGGGCCGTGTCCATATCGAGGAGGTCGATCTCGACGGTCTGGTGTCGGGCGTGGTCGCGCGCGGCAGCCTGAAGGCCTCGCTGACCGTCACGCCCGCCGAAATCTTCGTCATCGCGGTGCCCACCCCGTTCACCCAGGATCGTCAGCCTGACATTACCTATGTCCTCGACGCCGCGCGCAGCATCGCGCCGGTGCTGAAGCCGGGCGATACGGTGATCCTCGAGTCCACCTCCCCGGTCGGGACGACCGAGCGGGTACGCGACCTGATCAGCGGCGAACGGCCCGACCTGAAGATGCCTGGCGCCACCCGGCAAGGTGAGCAGGCTGACATTGCCATCGCCTATTGCCCCGAACGCGTGCTGCCCGGCCGCATTTTGGTCGAACTCATCGACAATGACCGCGTCATCGGCGGCATCACACCGCGTTGCGCCCGCAAGGCGCTGGCCTTTTACCGGCGCTTCGTGCGCGGAGCCTGCGTCACCACGACCGCGCGTGCGGCAGAGATGACGAAGCTGACCGAAAACGCCTTTCGTGATGTCAACATTGCCTTTGCCAACGAGCTCAGCTTGGTAGCCGACACGCTGGGCGTCGATGTGTGGGAGGTGATCCGGCTGGCCAATCGCCATCCGCGCGTCAACATCCTGTCGCCGGGTCCAGGGGTCGGTGGACATTGCATCGCGGTCGACCCCTGGTTCCTAGTCGCCGCCGATCCCACCAACACGCCGCTGATCCGTACCGCACGCGAAGTGAATGACGGCAAGACCGATCATGTCATAGCCAGCGCCGCCGCTCTGATCGAGGCGCAGCCCGACGGCGCGCCCGTCGCCTGCCTCGGCCTCGCCTTCAAGGCCAATATCGACGATTTCCGGGAAAGCCCCGCGCTGAAGGTCGCCGCCGCGCTGGCCGCCCGCTTCGGCGAGCGAATCCATATCGTCGAGCCTTATGCGACGAGCCTGCCCCGCGCCTTCGACGGCACTGGCGCGCGGTTGATCGACATCGACACCGCGCTGGAAACTTGTAACGCGATGGTCGTTTTGGTCGATCACGATATCTTCCGATCCGTCCCCCTCGACGAACGGCGCGGCAAGGCGGTGCTCGACACGCGCGGGCTGTGGCCCGACCAAGGCTGAGCACGCCCTTTCATTGCATGGGGGACCGGGGAGGACTAAGGACAACCGCCTGTACCGGAAGCCATATTCTTCATGCTCGCCAAGTTACTGAATTTACGAAAGCGCGTTCCCGAGTTCGTACCGGCCATGACACCCGGCCTGCGGGTCTACGCGGTTGGTGATATTCATGGTCGGCTGGACTTGCTCGACCGGATTCTGATGCAGATCGACGCCGATCACGCCGCCCGGCCGCCTGCGGAGCGTCATCTGGTGTTCCTGGGCGATCTGGTCGATCGCGGCCCCGATTCAGCGGGTGTGGTCGAACGGATTCGCACGCTGGCCGAAGGCGATCCGCATGTTCACTGCCTGATGGGCAACCACGAGGAGATATTCCTCCGGTCCATCGAGGGCGATGACAAGGCACTGCGCCTCTTCTGTCGAATCGGCGGGCGCGAAACGCTGATCAGTTACGGCGTCACGCCCGAGGACTATGAGCGACTGGACTATGTCGAGGTCGTCGAGCAACTGCTCGATCGGGTGCCAGCGGTACATCGCGACTTCCTGACCAGCCTCCAGGAAATCCTGATCATGGGCGATTATGTCTTCGTCCATGCAGGCATTCGCCCCGGCATTCCGATCGCCGAGCAGAAGCTGGCCGAAACACGCTGGATTCGCGATCCTTTTCTCGACCACCGGGCGCCGCTCGAAAAGATGGTCGTCCATGGTCATACGGTCGCCGAAGAGGCAGAAATGCTGCCCCATCGCATCGGCATCGACACCGGCGCCTATCACAGCGACCGCCTGACTGCGCTGATGCTGGAGAATACCGACCGTCACGTTTTTTCCACCTGACGGGTCTTTACCAAGGCGAAACGTGTCGCAAGGCATTCCGTTTTGCGGCAAAGCTCAGTATAGCCGCAAAGCGGTAAAGTAATGTTGCATTGCCGCATCAGTGTGGGAGCATAACTGCCCCATGCTCGTTGGTGGGGTTGCCATGTCGCGGCTGACGTGCCATGGGCCCACTGACATTTTTAAGGGAGTTCGACATGCGTCTTGGGAAGTTTCTCGTCGCCGCTGCCGCCGTTTCGATGACCGTCGCTCCGGCGATGGCTGCGAATCCGGCTGCCAGCCTTTCGGTTTCGAAGTCGGTTCGCGCTTCGGCTCCGGCTGCCAAGAAGAACGGCCTGGCCGGCGGTGGCATCCTCGTTGCGGTTCTGGCGGCTGCTGCCGTTGTGGCCGGCATCGTTGTCGTTGCCGACTCGAACGATTCGGCCGACAGCAACTAAGTTGCTTCAGCCTCACGGCTGAAAGGAATAGCGGCCTTCGGGCCGCTATTTTTTTGCCTGGCGAAGATTAGAGAGGACGCACCGGTCGCGGTTGCCGCTTCTCTATTGCTCGGCAACCAGTCCCTGGCATTGTGGTGAACGCCCTCGCCTTCACACCGAGGCAGACAGACTCAACCCTTTACCTGGGGAGAACCTGGCCTGAGGATCGTCTCCGCCTGATATCTCCAGCCATACCAGACGTGCCATCCTCCGATCACTGGGGTGGAATAGCGTGTCGGCACTGCCTTGGCAGCCACCCCGCCCCTGGGTCGATCACAGCTGGAATGGAGAGGGGCCGCTCAGCAGACACCGACATGAGCTTCACAGCTCCTTGCAGCGCCCCTCACCGCCAGCCCTATACCAAGACGTCTTGCCGACCGGTCTACAGACGGATCTGAGGACTTCGCAGACGACTCAAGACGCCATGCAGTGCAGCATGGAAGCAGCAAGATTGCCGCTGCCATCGCTTATCTCACGAATGAGACACCAGCGCCCGGCAACCCCACGGCTGGACGTCGCGCATAGCAAAATCGCCGGAACCCTGTGGGGCTCCGGCGATTCTGTTCGATCGGGAAGATCTTAGCGGCTGGCCGCGATCAGCGGGGTGACGGCGCGCCGGGTGCGCCGCCAGGAGCCCCACCGGGCATGCCGCCCATCATCGACTGCTGCGCCTGCATCTGCCGCAGAACCGATTCGGGGATGAAGTCGAGCAACTCGACATCAAATACCAACGTCGAATTCGCCGGGATCGGGCCGTTCGCACGATCACCATAGCCGATCTTGGCGGGCAGCCAGAAGCGGTACTTCGCGCCCTTCGGCATCAGCTTCAGCGCTTCGGCAAAGCCGGGCAGCACGCTGGACAGCGGCATCGGGGCAGGCTGCTTGGAGGCGTCGAAGACGGTGCCATCGATCAGGCGACCGGTATAATTGACCAGCGCCACATCGGTTGCCGTCGGGTGCGCGCCACCCTGACCCGGCTCGATCACCTTATACTGCAGACCCGACGCGGTCGTCACGACTCCGCTGCCACGCGCTTCGCGTAGCAGGGCGGGATCACCCTGGCGCGCCAGAAGTGCCGCCAGAACGAGCGCGGCGGCCACCGCCACCCATATCCAGACCAGATAGGAACGCCGGACGGGACGAAGGGGAACAGCGGTTACGGACATGCCTGCTTCTCGCTCTGTGCGTGGGCGTTCGTCGGATTACCCCGAACGGCAATCCTGAAGGCGCAGAACCGATTCGCGATAGTGCGGACCGGCCACCGATCTGATCGAGGCCTCATCCCGGCCGGTACGGCCGTCGGGCGAGAGGCCTCGATCGTTCGGCTTATTACCGGGCGCCGTCGCGCTCGGCGCGCTTGCGCTCCAGCTTGCGAGCGCGACGCACGGCCGCCGCACGCTCACGAGCGCGCTTTTCCGACGGCTTTTCGTAGTGGCGACGGAGCTTCATTTCGCGATACACGCCTTCCCGCTGCAGCTTCTTCTTGAGCGCGCGAAGGGCCTGATCCACATTGTTGTCGCGAACGATGATCTGCATAAAAACGAATTGCTCCGGCAAAACAGGATAAAGCGGCCGCAGAACAACTGTGGCCGCATCGTCGGGCGCTCCTAGCAGCGTGACCGGCCGATGACAACCCGCTGCATCGCAATTCCCTCCGCCCCGCCCCTACCCGCCGAACGCCCCGAACCGAATGGCGTTGTCATCCGCTGGTCATGCTGTGGTGAGGCGGACCACCGTAGAAGCATCGGCGTCCGGCTAACTCCCGTATGCCGGACACCCTGACATGTTCCGGCCCCTTTCAGGAGGCAGGAACGAAAGGGCGCGGTGCCTCCCCTGTCATCGTGCCAGCCCCGGTCCGCCTTCAACCGGACCGGGGCCCTCTTTCGGGTCGCATCCGACATGGCTAAGGCATGCGGCATGACCGCGACCGCTTCCTCGTCCAGCATCCCGCTGATCCTGTATAACAGCCTGACCCGCGCCGCCGAGCCGTTCCGGCCGATCGACCCGGCCAATGTCCGCGTCTATTCGTGCGGCCCGACCGTCTACAACTACGCGCATATCGGGAACCTGCGCGCTTATGTCTTCACCGATACGCTGTCGCGCGTGCTGCGGTGGAAAGGCTGGCCGCTGACCCACATCATCAACATCACCGATGTCGGCCATCTGACCTCCGACGCCGACGCGGGCGACGACAAGATGGAGGCCGCGGCCAAGAAGAGCGGCCAGGATATCTGGGCGATCGCCGCGCATTACACGACCGCCTTCAAGCAGAATCTGCACGATCTGGGCATTGCCGAGCCGACTCGATTTCCCCTGGCGACCGAACACGTCCCGCAGATGATCGACTTCGCGAAGTCGATCGAGGCGAAGCACTGCTATCGCCTGCCCGACGGCCTGTATTTCGATGTCACCACCGTGCCCGATTATGGCCGCCTGGCGCGCCATCAGGATGACGAGGGCGAGAGCCGGATCGATCCAGTCGCGGGCAAGCGGCATCCGGCCGACTTCGCCATCTGGCGCAGCTCGGCGCCGGGTGAGAATCGCCAGATGGAATGGGACAGCCCCTGGGGTCCCGGCGCGCCCGGCTGGCATCTGGAATGCTCGGTGATGAGCAAGCAGTATCTGGGCGCGCAGTTCGACATCCATACCGGCGGCATCGACCATCGCGAGATTCACCACCCGAACGAGATCGCGCAGAATCAGGCACATAGCTGCACGGCGCACAGCGGCGCCAATATCTGGATGCACAACAACTTCTTGGTCGACCGCACCGGCAAGATGTCCAAGTCGTCGGGCGAATTCCTGACGCTGCAGGCGCTGATGGATCGCGGCTTCCACCCGCTCGCCTACCGCCTGATGTGCCTTCAGGCGCATTATCGCTCGGAAATGGAGTTTGGCTGGGATGGCCTGGCGGCGGCGCAGGTGCGGCTCAAGCGGCTGGTCCAGACGGTCGAGGGGCTGCGCACCCGCGCCGATTCGCCCGAAAAGGGCGACGCCGCCGCCTATCGTGAGCGGCTGGACGCCGCGCTGTCCGACGATCTGGCGACGCCCCGCGCGCTGCCGGTGCTGGACGAGATGCTGGGCGACAAGAAGCTGTCGCCGGGCGTCCGGCTGGCGGCGCTGGCCGATTTCGATGCGACGCTGGGGCTGCAACTGACAACGCTGACCCGCGCCGATCTGCGCACCCGGCCTAAGACGGCGACGCTGGACGCCGCCACGATCGAGGCCCATCTGGTCGAGCGTCGCGCGGCCCGGGCGGACAAGGATTTTGCAAAGAGCGACGCGATCCGCGACACGCTGCTCGCCGCCGGGGTCGAGGTGATGGACGGCGATCCGCTGGGCTGGGACTGGAAACCGGTATTGCCGGAGGGCTGAACGCCCTCCGGCCGGTCAGCGCCGCCCGCGTGGGCCGCGCATCCGCAGGCCAATGAACAGCACGGTCGGCCAGAACATGGTGTTGGCGATGTCGCCCAGCGTATCGGCCCAGCGCCACGAGCCATAATGCATCCGGTCGAGTATCTCATTCGCCGCCTCGGCCAGCGCGACAAAGGCGAGCGGGATCGGCGTCGCCAGCGACCGGCGGGTCACGATGCGCGCCAGGAATAGCACGGCCATGCCCGCATGAACGTGAAGCAGGCTGTCGGCCATGCCGGTTCCGTCGCCGATCCACTGGATGAAATCGGCATAGCGTGCGGGGATATCCATGCCGCGCCGCTTGCCCCGACCAAGGGCGGGTTACAAGTGCGCGGGCGGCCGGTCCGTCCCTGCCGCCCGAAAAAGGAGGCGAAAGGCGCGAACGCCCCCTGGTCGGGCGCGGATCAGAAGCTGCTCCAATCGTCCTCGTCCGCCTTGACCGCCAGATTGCCCTGAACCGGGCGGCTGATCCGACGCGGTGCGGCGGAGGCAGGCGCAGCGGACGGAGGCGTGGTCGGGCGACGCATGTCGACAACCGGCGCAACAGGAGCCGGAGCCGCGCCATCGACCCGGAAACGGTTGATCTGCTCCTCCAGCGAACGTGTCTCACCCGACAGGGCACGGACGGCAGCCGTGACTTCCTCGACCATCGCGGCGTTGGCCTGGGTCACGCCGTCCATGTCGTTGATGGCCAGATTGACCTGCTGGATACTGGTCGCCTGTTCGGTCGCGCTGCCCGCTATGGCCCCGACCAGTCCGGCGATCTCGCCCATGCCGGTCGCGATCAGGCGCAGCGACTCGTCGGTCTTGCTGGCCAATTCGACGCCGCTACGCACCCGCTCGACGGTGGTGGTGATGCGCGAACTGATGTCGCGTGCAGCCTCCGCCGAACGCTCGGCCAGCGCCCGGACTTCGGAGGCGACGACCGCAAAGCCCTTGCCCGCATCGCCCGCGCGGGCTGCTTCGACACCGGCGTTCAGGGCGAGCAGATTGGTCTGGAACGAAAGGCCGTCGATCACCGCGATGATCTCGGCAATTTCGCTTGAGGAGCGTTCGATATCGCCGATCGCGGAGACGGTGCGACGCACGATGTCCTCGCTATTCGCCACATCGTCGCTCGCCTTGCGGACGATGCTCTCCGCCGATTGCGCCTTGGTGGCGGCGGCGGTGACCGACTGCGCGATCTCGTTCATCGCGGCCGAGGTCTGCTCGATGCTGGCGGCCTGCTGCTCGGCGCGGCGGGCCAGATCGTCGGCGGCCTCGTTCATCTCGACCGTGCCGCTCGCGATACCCGCGGCGTTGACCCGGACGGCCGCCAGCGCCGCCGACAGGCGCGACACGGCGGTGTTGAAGTCGCGCTCGATCGCACCATAGGACGGCGGGAAGCCGGTCAGTTTGACCGTCAGATCGGAATGGGCCAGCTTACCCAGCGCATCGCCGATACGAGCGACCACCTGGTCCTGCTCGGCATCCGATTTCGCCTTGGCGACGGCCGCTTCGCGAAACACGACCACCGTGCGCGACATGCTGCCCAGTTCGTCGCCGCGATCGGCATCGGGGACCGCCACATCGTTACGGCCGCGCGCCAGCTCTTCCATGACGCCGGTCAGGCGAACGATCGGCCGCCCAAGCGAACGCGCCAGCAGCATCGCCATCGCGACAGCCACACCGATGAGCACCACGCCGCCGACCAGCAGGCTCCACTGGCCCGTCCGCAGCGCATTACTGCGCGCCGCCCGGACGCCAGCCATTTTTTCGACGACTTCGGCCCGCACCTCGCGCAGCCCCTTCAGAACCGATGTGACCCGCGCACGCTCGCTATTCTGCCGCAACCAGTCCTGCGCGCCATCACGATCGGTACGAGCTCGCTTGATCAATGGGTCGCCGATAGTACGACGCCATTGTCGCATATTCTCATGGGACGCAGCGACACGCGCCCTGGCGGAGGGATCGTCGACCAGCAGAGCATCGAGCTTGGCGGCGGCGTCCTTCTCGGCTTCTCGCGACGAATAATATTGCTTCAGATATGCCTCATCCAAAGTGATGAGGAAGCCGCGCATCTGGCTGTTCTCGCGCTGGACCCCATCCTCCATTTCCAGCGTGTAGCTGTAGACATCCTGTCCGTGGACGCTTTTGACGGTGGTCGACTCGATCCGGGAGAAGGCCCACCAAAGAATACCGCTCATGATGAAAACCGACAGAATGACGGTCGCGAACGATAACCCGATTTTCTTCGGAATGGGCAGGCTTGAGAACATGGTGATCCCCCGACATCTCGCGGGCCCCGACGGCCACGAATGTATCGAGTTTTACCGGCCTATTTCAAAAAAGTTCGTTAAGCGAAACGCCCTTTTTCCGATACCTGCCAACATCTTAACGCAGAGGAACACCGGCCTGGTCGATCAGCGGCGGATGATAGGGAATGGGTGACCCCGCCGGGATCGCGGCGATCTCCGCCGCCACGGCATCGGCCCGCGCGGAGGAGGAAGGATGGGTGCGGCTGCGGAAGATGCCGCCATCCACTTCTCCGCCATACTCACGCCAGAAGCGCACCGCGTCCTGCGGGTCGTAACCGGCATTGCGCATCAGGTGGACGCCCAGAAGATCGGCCTCGGTCTCGGTCTGGCGGAACAGGCGGCCGTTGCGCCCGAACTCGGACAGCATCCCGCGCTTCACCCCCGCCGCATCCAGCCGGTCGCGATGATGCAGGATATTGTGCGAAAATTCGTGCGCGACCACGACGGCGATCATCCGGTCGTCGAACCGCTCGAAGAAGCGCGACCCGATCTGGACGATATCGCCGTCCGCCGACGCGGTCAGACCCGGTCCGATCAACATCTCGAAGCGGGAACGGCATCCCGGTTGCGCCGCGACTGTCACCTCGCGCTTCTGGCCTTGGCGCAAAATGGTCAGATGCAGCGGTCGGTCGGCGGGCTCGGCCATCAGTTGGCGCTGCGCGGCGTCGCGAGTCGCCGTGTTCGCCTGCGCCGCCCCCGCCGGGTTGGACACCAGCGGCTTGCCGTCGATCGCCTCGATCGTGTCGTTCGCGACAATCCCCGCCCGCGCCGCCGCGCTACCCGGCACTACCGCTTCCACCGCGACCGGCCCCTCGAAGCCGAAGATCGCGGGCAGGTCCTTGCGCACCGCCGGGTCATATTGGTCGATCGCGTGGATCAGGATGCCCGGCGTCGGCGCGCGCTCGCGACAGATGGCCGCATTGGCCGTCGCCAGCCGCCAGGCGACGCTGCCCAGCCGCAGGTCGGCATCCCGCATTGCCCCGAACAGCGCCGTATCGTCGCTCTTCTCGGCGACCAGCGGCGCCGCGGCGGGCGAAACATCCGGCACGGCCAGCAGGAAGGCGGACAGGGCGACGATCGCCGAGGACAGAAAGGGTGCGCGCAACATCACGGCCCCTGCTAGCCGCTCCCGGCAGGAACCGCAAAGCCGCCTGCCGCAATCCTGTGCGGCCGAGCGCAATCCGGTATCACACGCAACAATATACGCGACTTGGCCGTCCTAAACGCCAACTTCATTGCGTATGGGCGCAATTGGGCGCATGGGCGATCCTCCGATACCAGAAGACGAAAGAGCAGGACGATCATGGCCGCGAACTGGGCCCCCGAAAGCTGGACCAATGCCGAAGCGCGCCAGCTTCCCCGTTATCCCGACCAGAATGCGCTGGACGCCGCGACCAAGACGCTGGCGACCTATCCGCCGCTGGTTTTTGCGGGCGAGGCGCGCAACCTGACCGCCGAGTTGGCGGAAGTGGCCGAGGGCCGGGGTTTCCTGCTCCAGGGCGGCGACTGTGCCGAGAGCTTTGCCGAGCATAGCGCCAACAACATCCGCGACACCTTCCGCGTCATCCTGCAGATGGCAGTCGTCCTGACCTTCGCCTCCAAGCTGCCGGTGGTGAAACTGGGCCGCATGGCGGGCCAGTTCGCCAAGCCGCGTTCGGCCGATACCGAGGTCGTCGGCGGCGTGGAACTGCCCAGCTATCGCGGCGACAATGTCAATGACATCGCCTTCACTCCCGAAGCGCGCGTGCCCGATCCCCAGCGTATGCTGCGCTCCTATGCCCAGTCGGCGGCGACGCTGAACCTGCTGCGCGCCTTTGCGCAGGGCGGCTATGCGAACCTGCACCAGGTGCACCGCTGGACCCATGACTTCATGGGCCGCAGCCCTTGGGCGCAGAAATACAGCGAGATGGCCGACCGGATCGGCGAAGCGCTGGACTTCATGGCCGCGTGCGGCATCGACCCGTCATCGGTGCCCCAGTTGGCGCAGACCAGCTTCTACACCAGCCATGAGGCGCTGCTGCTGCCGTACGAACAGGCGCTGACGCGGCAGGATTCGCTGACCGGCGACTGGTACGATACCTCGGCCCATTTCCTGTGGATCGGCGATCGCACCCGCTTCGAGGGATCGTCGCATGTTGAGTTCCTGCGCGGCATCGGCAACCCGATTGGCGTGAAGTGCGGCCCCAGCCTGGAGCCCGAGGCGCTGCTGCGGATGCTCGACACGCTGAACCCGGGGCGTGTGCCCGGCCGCATGACGCTCATCACCCGCTACGGCCATGACAAGATCGAGGCGCATCTGCCCAAGCTCGTCCGCGCCGTCACGAGTGAGGGGCATCCGGTGGTCTGGTCCTGCGACCCGATGCACGGCAACACGATCAAGGCGGCGACCGGCTACAAGACCCGCCCCTTCGACCGCATCCTGGCCGAGGTGCGCGGTTTCTTCGCCGTCCACCGGGCCGAGGGCACCCATGCGGGCGGCATCCATGCCGAGATGACCGGCCAGAACGTCACCGAATGCACCGGCGGCGCGATCGACGTGACCGAGCAGTCGCTGGCCGACCGCTACCACACGCACTGCGACCCGCGCTTGAACGCGGGCCAGAGCCTGGAACTGGCCTTCCTGCTCGCCGAAATGCTCAACGAGGAAATGGCGGAACGCCGCAAGGCCGCCGCCTGACCCAGATCAAGGGCGGGATGGCTGAACGGCCACCCCGCCCTTTTCGAGAAATACGTTTTCTTCGGGTCCAGCGCTTGACGCCCCCGCCGCCCCCGGCTAACAGCGCCGCTCCACTGCACACGGCCCCTTCGTCTAGCGGTTAGGACGTCGCCCTCTCACGGCGAAAACACGAGTTCGATTCTCGTAGGGGTCACCAGCCGCAGGTAACTGCGCTTTTTGCTGGATCGGTCGGTGCGATTTGCCTAACCAAATTCATTGATTTTCCCCCGGCACATGCGACGAGCACACCGCCTGCCGTCCCGCTGCTGACCAATCACAGCTTCGCCGAGTATAGGTTGGCGGCCTCTCGCGGCCGCGTCCTAAAGACTCAGGGTCGGGGTCATGTGCTGCGGGAACATCTTCCACGCTGTTGGAAGACGCTATCAGAATCAACGGCGCCTTTCGGCCTCCCGAAAACGGGTCGCCGCTACGCACTCGCAGACCGACGGCCTGGGAGAGGCGGCATGGCCGCCGCCGTCTTCGCGATCTCCGCTCTCAGCATGGCCAATTGGCGCAGATTATCTTCCGCCCCTAAGACCTCGATCAGCGGATTATGGTCGCCGGGACGCTCGCCTTGGCCGTCCAGCACCGCGAACCAGCTGGCGTCGCGGAACAGTTCGTCGCTGGACAGCACGATCCGGCCCGAGCTTCGGAAATGCCCCAGCTTCTCCGCCAGCGTATCGGGGATCGCCATCGCCTGTCGCTCACGCCACATCGGTTCGTCGCGGCCGGTGGTGGCGTGGTAATGCAGGATCAGGAAATCGCGTATGTCGTGCATTTCCTGCCCGAACACCCGGTTGAACTGCCGCGCGAGCAGGGGCGAACCATCGGCCGCCGGAAACAACGACAGGAGTTTGGCGATACCGCTTTGGATAAGATGGATGCTGGTCGACTCCAGCGGCTCCAGGAAACCGCTGGACAGGCCGATCGCGACGACATTGGCACGCCACGCCTCGCTTCGCATGCCGGGCGTAAAGCGGATCAGGCGGGGGTCGGCGAGCGGCGGGCCGTCCATACCGGCGATGAGCGAGGCACGTGCGGCCTCTTCGTCCTGGAAGCGACTGGAAAAGACATAGCCATTGCCGACCCGGTGCTGGAGCGGAATGCGCCAGCGCCACCCGGCCTCGGCCGCGGTTGCAAGGGTGTAGGGCGTGAGATCGCTCTCCGCCGCGCTGGGCGCCGCCCAGGCCCGGTCACAGGGTAACCAGTGCGACCAATCGTCAAAGCCGACACCCAGCGCCTGGCCGATCAGCAGCGCGCGCAGCCCCGAACAGTCGATGAACAGGTCGCCGGCCACGGCCTGCCCGCCGTCCAGCGTCAGCGAGCGGATAAAACCGCTCTCCCCGTCCTGCTCCACCGACGCGACGACGCCCTCGATGCGGGTCACCCCGGCCCGCTCGGCCAATCCGCGGAGATAGCGCGCATAGAGCCCGGCGTCGAAATGATAGGCATAGCCCAGCGTCGACAGCAATGAGCGGCGATCCGCGACGGGACGCGCGAACCGCCCCGCGCGCGCCGCCTGCGCGGTCAGCGAATAGGCCTCGGTCGGCGCAAGGTCGCCATCGGCGCGCGCGCGGATCAGGCGGTGAAGGAACATCGCGCCGTCCCCCGGCGGACCGAAGGTACCGAAGGGATGGAAGTAGCGGCTCCCCTCCCCATTCCAGCCGACGAACTCGATACCGAGCTTCACCGTCGCCTTGGTCTCGGCCATGAACTGGCGCTCATCCAACCCGATGATCTGGTTGAACCAGTGGATGGTCGGGATAGTCGCTTCACCGACGCCGATCGTGCCGATGGCATCGGACTCGACCAGCGTGATGGCGACCCCCTGCCCCGCCAGCGCGCGCGACAGGGCGGCGGCCGTCATCCAGCCCGCCGTTCCCCCGCCCAGGATCACGATCCGGCGAATGCGCTTGTCCGTCATGGTCGCCAGCCTAGCCGATCATCCCCATGCCCGCGAGCATCAACGGGCCGAACAGGCGACCGCCTGCCCCGCCGGGCGACGCAGCGCGAGATAGACGGTGCTCCACAATTGTGCCGCGTTGGACTCGTCGACATCGGCCCCCGTCGCCCCGAAGGGCACGACCTGGTAGCGGCCATCGGCATAGCGCCACGACCATAGCTCGGAGCTTTGCACGCTGCGCGTCGCCTCGATCCCGTCCCACAGGCAGGACTGGGCGCGGGCGAGCGTTGCGCGGACATCGGCGGGCAGATCGCGCCGCTCCAGCTGCCGGGCCAGCCCCGCCGCGACCAGCGCCTGTTGCCAGCTCCACACGACCGTGCCGTGATAGGCGTTGGGCGAGAATCGGCGCTGGATCGCCGCGTCGGCAAAGGCCGGGTTGGCGACCAGCATCCCGACGCCCGTTCGCAGACCCGCCGGAAAGGCATCGGTAAAGCCGCTTGCCATCACCTTCAGCGCGTCGACCGGAGGCCGGGCGAAGAGCAGCGCAAAGCCGGGATCGCTGTTCTGCACCGGGATCGGCCGCCCCTGCGCGTCGAGCGCGATCGCCGGGAAGCGGACCGGCACAGTTCCGATTGCCTTCAGCGCGGGTGCGTCCGGCACGCCGATCATGCGGGCATAGCGGCTGACGGCCTGGCGCGCCTCGACAGGGGCCAGCGTGACGTCGAACAGCGGCGGCGCCTTGGTCCGCCAGATATCGGCCACCGCCCGCGCTTCGCCAAACGCCTTGGCATCGCTGGCGGCGAGATAGGGCCGGAGCAGCCCGCTGGCCTCCAGGGCCGCCGCCGAGTCCAGCGCGGCGGGCACGAGCACGGCGTTGACATCATAAGGGATACGCCCTCCCGCCAGTCCGTCATTGCTGTCGCGCCATTCGCCCGCATCCATGCCTGGCTTCAGCGCGATCAGGCGTGCGGCAACCGGATCGCGGGCAAAGGGCTGCGCCTGGCGAAGGACGAAGCGGAGATTGCGCACCATCCGCGCGCCCAGCGTCTCGCCATCCACCCGCCGGGCGAGAAATGCCGCCGCCCGCGTCCTCCCCCGGGGATCGTCGAGCAGCCACGCCCGCGCAACCGGCGCCAGCATATAGTCGCTATCGACCATGTTGTAGTTATAGACCGGCGCGTCCGATAAGCTGCCATCGGCCTTGCGATGGTCGAGGATGGCGAACTCGCCGATATCCTCCTCATGCGCCACCTCACCCTGGGGAGACAGGCGTGCCAAGACCGAGAACAGGCCCGTTTCCACCGCCGCCGGCTGCAGCGCAGGCATCAGCAGCCGGACGGACATCAGCGTGTCGCGCCCGAAATAGGTATCGAACCGCCACGATCCCGCCAGGAACTTCTCGGCATAGCTGAGGAAGGTGAGCGCGTTACGCGCGCCCTGATCGGGCTGTGCCTTGGTGTTGAGCAGGTCCGCCCCCGCGCGCGGGATCAGCGGCGTCTCGCCGGTCAAGGCCGTGACGGCGAAGCGTATCCGCCCGCCCTGGCCCGCCAGGATCGCGCCACCCTCGATCCGACCATCCGTGACGGTCATCGCCAGGTCATAGCCCGCCGCGCCGTCGAGCCGGTCGCGTGACCAGCGGATCGTGTCGGCGGTCGTTCGGGGTGGCGTCAGCACCTCGGCGGGGGCGGTGCCCAGCGCCTGATAGTCGCGGATGACGCGAATGCTGGACAGCACCGCCTGGCGCGGAACCAGGCGCGCCGCATCGATCGTCACGGTAAAGCGCACGCCGTGGAGCGGTCGCCCCTTGGCATCGTTGATCGTGACCGGCTGCGGCTCCCCCTCCAGCCGCCACGCCGCGTCCTTTCCCAGCGGCTCGAACCACAGGGCGGTGCCGCTATTGCCCGCCGGAAAGGCGACGAGCAGGCGGGGTTGCTTGCCCGATCGCAGCACGACATGCGCCGCGACCGGACCGGAGCGCGTGAAGCTGTTGACGTTCAGCCCCTCGCGCAACGCATAATGCTCGACCGGTGCCGCGCCGGTCAGACCCAGCAAGACGGCCAGACCCAGCGACAGCCGCAACCCCGCCTTCCTCCTCACAGCTTCAGCGTCGCGCTGAAGAGCGCATTACGCCCGATGATCGCGCGGCCATAGAAGTAGCCGTCCACGATCGTCTGCGTCTGACCCTGACGCGGATTGCCTTCGGTAAAGCCCTTCACATCGGTCAGGTTGTCGACGCTGACCGACAGGTTCAGGCGCGGCGTGGCGTCGATGCTCGCCCCGATCGAGAAGACCCCGTATTCGGGCAGCGCAATGCCGTTGCCGCTGTCGGCGAAGATCTTGCCGACATATTTGTACCGCCCGTAAATCTCGCCCAGCCCGCCGGGCAGGACGAAGGACGGGGTGACGGTCAGCAGTTTCTTGGGCGTACGCTCCGGCGTGTTGCCGTCATATTGCGGCTGGGCGACGCCATTGAAGCGCAGGTTGCTGAGCTTGGGGTCCTGATAGACGCCCTGCACGTTCAGGCTGAAGAACTCGACCGGGCGCAGCGTCGCGTCCAACTGTACGCCATTGGTGAAGTTGTCCGCCAGCGCGTTGCTCGCCTGCGCCGGATTGGCCGGGTTGATGAACTGATAGGACTGGTCGCGGAACTCGGTGCGGAAGCCGATGACCGAGGCGTTGAAGCCATTGGCCTTGAACCGCACACCGCCTTCGTACAGCGTCAGCCCGGACGGCGCATGGGTGCCGCCGGTGTCGCCGCCATTGGTCTGGAAGCCGTGCGCACCGCGCACATAGAGCGCGACCTGATCGGTCAGCTCGTAATTGATGCCCGCCGTATAGGCCCAGTCAGAATAATTGGCGGTCTGGCGGGTATAGGTGCCGCTGAACGTGCTGCCGACATTGTCGTACAGGCCCGGCGTTCCTGCGGGCACGGCGGCGTTGACGGCGGCGCTGTTGCCAATGTCGACCCGAACATGCTGATGCTCGTAACGCGCGCCGAAGTCGATGTGCAGCCGGTCGCCGATGGTCAGTTCGTCGTTGAAATAGGCCGATAGCGACGTCACCTCGTCGTTGAACAGGCCCTGCCCCCAATTGCCGTAATTGACCATGCCGTTGTTGGTCAGCGACCCCAGCACGCCGCCCGCCGCATTCAGCGCGACCATGTCATAGACGTTGGAATCGTTGCGCACGTCGTTCAGCACGGTCGCGACTGCGGACTGGTTGTTGGAACGACGGACATTATAGACCATGCCGCCGACGGTCAGCGAATTGTCGATATTGCCGCCGCCGAAATCCCATTTCGCGCCGAAATCGCTGCCGAAGTCCTTGGTCGTCAACGTCTGATGGTTGAGCACCGTCTGCTGAAGCAGGCCATTGCCGTTCAGGCCGTTAAGCGCGGCGGTGTTCGACGCGGCAATCACCTGCCCGGTGCGGATGTTGCGCAGGCCATATTGCGCGACGCCGGGGAAGCGGAGCGCCGCAACCTGGAAATAGGTCAGCGGCGAACCCTGAAGCGGGGTCAGCCCGGCCAGCGGCGAAGATGCCGGCGTCAGATAGTTGAGCGCCGAGGTCAGGCCCGCGGTGCCTGAGCCGCTGCCCGGGAAGATACCATTGAAATCATAGGACCCGTCCAGATACCGCGCGCGGCCGAACAGGCGCAGGCTGGGGCTGACCGGCACCTCGACATCGATGCGATAGGTATTGGCCTTCACATGGACGCCCTCGGCCGAGCTGAACCGGCGCAGGCTCTCACCGGTCGCAGGCGCGTTGGGCACCAGGAACTGGGTAAAGCCGCGCCCACCCGCATCGTCACGCTTCAGGTCGAGGCCGGGCACGCTGCTGATATCGCCATTGGCCGACACGCGGAACGGCATGTCCGCATAATAGGGGAAATGCTTGTCGCCATGCTTCACGGTGAAGCGGACGAGGCCACCACCCGAGAATTTCTTCTCCAGCATCGCCTTCACGTCATAGGCGTTGAAGGTGAACGGCGTACGGCGAACGCCCTTTTGCGAAGTGACATAGCCGCCGACGTTGAACGCCCAGCCATCCGCGATCGGCGCGGAGAAATAACCATCGGCACGCAGGTCGCCATAAGTGGTGCCGGTATAGCGCACCATCGCCGTCGCCTTGTCATGGTCGGGCTTCAGCGAGATGAAGTTGATCGTCGCGCCCGCGCCATTGGGGGCCAGCACGCCCGACGTGCCACCCTCGACCGCTTCCAGCCGGTTGATGGTGATGTCGTTCTGGAAATAGAAATCCGCGCCGCCGCCGCCATAGAGGATCGGCATGCCATCCTCTTCCAGCGTGATGAAGGTTTGCGCGCCCCCGCGCAGGCCGCGCACCGAATAGTTGTTCGAGATCGGACCCGCCGTTCCTTCGACAAAGACGCCGGGCACCAGTTCCAGCGTCTCGGCGGTCGAGCGCGGCGCCTTGCGCAACAGGTCCGCTGCGCTCGCCAGGGTGACATTGGACGAGGAATTGAACAGCGTCCGGCGATCGGAGGTGTTGCCGGTGACGATGATCTCGCTCTGCGCGCCCGCATCGGCTTGCGCCGTCTCGTCCGGGGACGCGGCACCGCCCGTCCCGGCCTGCGCACCGCCCGGCGTCGTCCCGCCATCCTGCGGCGGCACGTAAGCGACCGTCCGGGGCTTCGCCGGAGCCCCCGCACCAATCACCGCCGTGCGTCCGTCGAACGACACCAGACGCAGGCGGCTGGGCGCGATCAGTCGCTTCAGGCCTTCCTCGATGCTCAACTGCCCCCTGACCGCCGAGACGATCTGCCCACGCGTTACGTCGCTCGGGGCGAGAATCTGGATACCGGCCTGCTGCGCGAAACGAACGAGGCCGGTGGTTGCGGGCTGGCGTGGAACGTCGAAGTTGCGAACCGTCGACTGCGCGGCGACGGCGGGCGACGCAATCCCGGCGGCAATGGCCACCATCGACACGAACGGAATGGTCAGAATCTGGCTGCGCATGACACCCTCCCTGGAATTTTTGACGCGCTTCATATGGCGCTGATCCAAGGATGCGCGGCCGCTTCGTTTCCGTCGGTGCGGTCAGAAATTTTTTAAAAGGATTTTACTGGAGAACAATGCGGGTCACATCGCCCTTGCCCGGAACGTCGCGGCGCTCGACCCGGCCGCCGACCATCGCGGCGCTGGCGGCGGCGAAACCGTCGACGTCATAGATGCGAAACCAGCCCACGACCCGCCGCCCGGCCAGCTGCGGCGCGACTTCCAACTGGTCATTATTGTAGCGGTTGAACTCCGCCGCCGCCTGGCCCAGCGTCATGTCGTCCAGCACGATGCGTCCTTCCCGCCACGCCAGCTGCTGGTCCGATGCCTGCGGCTCCATGGCCCGCACCGCCATACGGCCCGGTTTCAACACCGCCCACTGGCCCGCCGCCACGGCGCGCGGCGGATCGGCGCTGTCGACCGACCAGATCTTCACCACCCCCTTGGTCACCACGACACGAGCGGCGTCGCCCTCCCGCCGGACATCGAACGCCGTACCGACCGCCTGGACACGATAAGGGCCGCTCGCCACCACGAAGGGGCGTTTCGGATTGTGTGCGACCTGGAACCAGGCCTCGCCCTTGTTCACGTCGATATGTCGCTCGGCGGGCGTGAACGCCACGCGCAGGGTCGTGCCACTATTGACGAGCGCGACCGATCCATCGGCGAGCGGCATCCGCCGGATCTCGCCGATCCGCGTATCGATCCGCTCCGCCCGGTCCGGCCAGAAGCCAAGGCCCAGCCCGGCAACGAGCGCGGCCGCTATCGCGCCGCCGCCCCATCGTCGCCAATGTCGTCGATCGCGTTCCGGCGCCCGCTCTTCCCCTTCGTCGGATCGCCCCGACAGGGCGCGCACCCGATCGAGCAGCCCCAGCGCCGCCGTGGCGCGCAGCAAAGCCCCCCGGTGCCGCGAATCCTCGTCCAGCCAAGCCGCCAGCCTGGCATCCTCCTCGCCATCCAGGCCCCGGTCGATGGCGGCGGCCCAGCGACAGGCGATGTCGTCGATCATCGCCAGCCTCCCGTTTCGTGACGGGTCGCACGTGCGTTCCGACGTTCGCGGCGGCGGATCGGCAGCTCGGCCTTTTCCTCCTCGCTCAACTGGTCGAGAATCCGCTTCAGCCCGCGCGCGACGTCATTTTCCACCACGGTTTCAGGGATATGCAGCCGCATCGCGATGTCACGCTGCGCCATGCCGTCGATCTTGCGCAACCGGAAAATCTGCCGCGCCCGGTCCGGCAGTGCATCGATCAGCCGCTCGATGCGGGCCAGCATATGCCGTTCGGCGACGATCTCTTCGGGCGAATGGGACAGGTCGGGTGCATTGTCCAGCTCGGCCAGACCGCTCGCCGCGTCGATGCTGACCACCCGCTCGCGCCTGATCTGCTCCAGCACGACGTTGCGCGCGGCGCGGAAGAAGTAACGGCGCGGGTCGTCGATATGGGCGAACCCATCGAGCCTGCTGATCCGGCAATAGGTTTCCTGCACCACGTCATCCACGTCGACAGCCGGGAACGCCGCGCGCAGCCAGACCCGCAACTGCCGCTCATGCGGCAGGATGTAACGGCCGACCCAGGCGACAAGCTGATCCGAATGCACGCGGCTCCCCTCGCCATCCAAGATGCAGCAGCCTTATCTTTCCGTCGAGATGGTCAGAGATTTTGCGACGGGCCGATCGGGTGCCGGCTCGGCCGTTGGGCACCCACAGGGCAAGGCAGTGGCCCCGTGCTTTGCCGGACGTGGTAATGGGAGGAGCGAGACCGACCTTCCCGTTACCTAGGGATAAGACTCAATTAGATCCAGAATACTAGAGCGGTTGCGATGGCGACGCCTGAGAGGAAGTTGGCGGCGAGTTTGTCGTAGCGGGGGGCGACAGGGCGGAAGTCTTTGAGACAGCAGCAAGGCAATCTCGATGAGGCGCCTGCCACGGTATCGGTCCTTGTCGTATCGGATGGCTCGTTTCTGGTTGCGTCGCCCCGGAATGACGGGAACGGCTCCAGCATCGTGGAGCGAGCGGCGCAGTCGGTCGGCGTCATAGCCCTTGTCAGCAAGGAGGTAACGCATGCGACTGGCCCGTTCGAGGAGCGCAGGCGCCGCCTTCACGTCGCTGACGTTGCCGGCCGTCAGCATCAGGACATAGGGGCGGCCGATGACATCGGTGAGCGCGTGGATCTTGGTCGTCCACCCGCCCCGCGAGCGACCGATCGCCTGGATCTGGCGCCCCCTTTTCCACCGAAGGCCGCACGTTGCGCCTTGATGTAGGTGCTGTCGATCGCGGTGCTCTTCGCGACCACGCCAGCATCCGCCAGCGCGTCGAGCAGCTTGAGCCAGAAGCCACGGCGCGACCAGCGGTTGAACCGGTTGTAGATCGTCGTCGATGGCCCGTAATCGGCCGGGCAGTCGCACCAACGGCAACCGACCTTCAGCACATGCACGATCCCCGAGATCACCCGCCGGTCGTCTACCCGCCGGGCTCCAGGCTGGTTCCTGGGCAGATGCGGCTCGATCGCCGCCCACGCCTCATCCGACAACCAGAACAGCGCCATGCCTCACTCCTCCTGATCCACTGGCCAGTGGATCAGAAAAGCCGTCACCCTTCAAGAAGCTGATTGGGTTTAAACCCTAGCACAGCCTCATCGTAAGTTTTATTACATTTTCGTTGATTCCATAAGTATAATTTTTTAGTCGAATAGAAATTCAAGCCAATTTGACTTTTCTTCAGACCCAAGCGAATTTATCACTGAGTTATTTACCTCTTCACAAATACTTTTTGGTATCGAAAAACCATCATCAAATATATCTTTCGAATTTTCGACTACAAAAAAATCAGCCCATCTATCCAGAATATTTAAGTATTCGCAAAAGTTGGACGCCAAGCGTTTATACTGCCATTTTCCTTCACCGTGACGAGAAAACCATACAACGCCGCTTACGTCGATCGTAACAGGGTCTCCAGCCCATGCAGAAATAACATAATGATTTGCATCCCATGCCTCTGAGGCCTGCCCCGTATTAGCATCAAAACGGTAGCCCGCCTGAGCTTCTACAATTTCCGAAAGCGCAAAGAAAGACAAAGTCTCTGCAGTCCAAGGCAGTTCAATTCCACCCGCGTAACCCACCTCCTCAAAAGCGCGAATAAAATCTACGCCAAATATATGCTCCAGATATTCTTTATCATTCTCAGAGGGATACTCCACGCGGTAAGCAAGATCACACTTATCCAAGGTGGAAACCCATTTCTTAAAGGTATCGCGATAAGCCATAATATTCCTATCCGCAGCCTGCTTTGAAAGCGTCAATCATTGCCTGACGATCAATCAAGCGTCCTTTGGTATCATTATGATAATCGCCCCGGTGGCCTGTTAAAGCATGAAGGTGGTCATTCGGCATGCCAACCTTACCGTTTTTAAGAAATCGAATGTTGCGTGGATCACCTTTCCAATCCGGTGCAGATGCAACGTTATTTATATGGTGTCCGGTATAGCCTTCAACCGTGCCTGTCCTGAGCAATTCAGCTTTTTGCGCATCCGTCCAGTTAACGGTTCCCGATCCAGTCGTGCTGACCAGCTGTCGTTCCAGAGCCCAAGCGCGATTTACGCCTGTTGTACGTCCGCCTAACTGGGGCTTTAACGAAGCTGAAATTGGATATTTGATCGTTCCCGGTGCGTCCTGAAGCCCCTCCGGGTCCATCCACCGCAGCGGGTCATGCACATAAGCATGGGTCCGCAGGCCGCCGTCGACACCGATCGGGTCGGGGGACAGATACTGGCCGGTTTCGGGATCGTAATAGCGGTTGAGGTTGTAGTGCAGCCCGCTTTCCGCATCCTCCCATTGCCCGGGAAAGCGCAGTGCGCAGGGTGACGCCCCGCCCTCTCCTTCCGCCTCGCCGCCACGTTCGCGCAGCACCGCGCGGGCGGTGCGGGTGCGGCCCCAGAGTTCGGGCTCGGCGCGCCATTGGCATTGGCCGTCCTCGCCGAACAGCGCGTGCGGTGCGCCCAGCTGGTCGGCGACGATCGGCAGCCACTGCGCCTCGGCCGGTATCGGTTCGGCGTCGACACCGGCGGGCACCAGTTCCTTGGCCAGCGGACGCAGACCGTCGGGCTCGAAATGCCAGCGCTCGACCGAGAGGCTCTGGTCGCCCTCGCCTGCACCGGACCGATGCCAGGCCTCGGCCAGCGACGTGCCCTGCCAGACATAGTCGACCCGCCGCGTCGCCAAACCGCCGAGCAACACCTTGCCGACACGCCGCCCGAACGCGTCATAGGTATAGCGCCAGCGCGCGCCATCAGGCCCTTCCAGCTCGACCAGCCGGTCGAACCCGTCCCAGCGATAACGCCAGCGACGCGGGCGGAAGCCCTGCTCGGACAGAACGCGCTCGACCATCCGCCCGCGTGCATCGTAGCGGAAACGATTGGCCCCCGCCTCCACCACGCAGTCGTGCCAATAGCGATGCTCGCCCGCCAGCCCTTCGGCCAGGTTCATCAACGCGTCGTAGCGATAGGCCTCCCGCGCGCCGGGTCGCTCGACGGCAACGGCCTGGTCGCGCAGGTCATAGTGAAAACGCGTGTCGCCGGGTGCGCTGGCCGTTCCCGCCTCGCTGATCCCCGCCAACCGCCCGGTACGGTCCCAGTCGTAACGGCGTACCAAATCGCCCGGCCCCTGCCGCGCGCCCGAAAACACGGCCACACCCCCGGCGCGCTGTTCCGCCAAGCGGCCTGCCGGATCATAGGCCTGGGTCAGTTGAAAGGCGGTGCGCACCCCGATCGCGGCCGCCTCGCGCAATGTCTCCAGCCCGCTCGCATCATGGTCGATGCGCAGCGCATGGCCGTTGCTCTCATAACGGCGCAGCAGCCCCGCCTCGTCGAACCGCAGCTGGGTCGTACCGCTGGGACTGGTGCGACCGGTACAGCGCCCCGCCTCGTCATAGCGATAGGTGACGGCGATGCCGTTCTGTTCTTCGGCGACCAAGCGGCCCTTGTCGTCATATCGCAGCGCGACATCGGCGATCGGTCGAGCTGCGCCCTCGACCCGCTTCCACGTCGTCGCACCGACCAGCCGGTCCGCCTCGTCATAGCGATAGGAGATCGCATCCTCGCCGGCGATCACCCGGGCGATGCGGTCGCGATCGTCCCACTCGAAATGCTGCTCGGTCGAATCCGGCATCCGCTTGGCGAGCACGCGGCCCAGCGCGTCGCGGTGATAGAGCGTCTCGCGTCCGGCCCAGTCGATCTGCGCCGCGAGCCGCCCGGCCGCGTCATAACGGAAATGCCATTCCTGACCGGCCGCATTGCTGATCGCGGCTAGGCGCCCGGCGCCGTCATAGCCGAAGCCGGTGCTCGCTCCGAGCGGGTCGATCGTCCGGCGCAGCGTGTCGAAGGCGCCGTGGACGAAGCGGGTCGCCTGCCCGTCGCCGCGGATACGCGCGGCAAGCAGCCCTTCACCGTCATAGGCAAAGCGGGTTTCGCCGCCATCGGGGGTCCGGGCCAGGCTGACCGCGCCGCGCGGATTCTCCGCCGACCGCTCATAGGCCCAGGCACTGGTACGTCCGGCCGGATCGCTCAGCTCCAGCAACCGCCCGAACCGGTCCCAGCGATAGCGGGTAACCCGCTCCTCACCCGACGCGCTGGGGGGATCGTGACGGGCGACGGGCCGTCCGGCCGCGTCGTTATCGTACCGGACGATGCCCGCACCGACGACGCTTTCCTCGACCAGCGCACCGCGCTCATCATAGCGCGCCGTGCCCTTGACCCCATCGGCCCCGGTCCAGCGGACGATATTGCCGCCTTGGTCGCGCGCCCAGCTGGCCGTGCCGTCCGTTCCCTCGAACCCGACCAGCGCGCCCCACCGGTCGTAGCGCCAGCCCCAGCTGCGCCCGGCCCAGTCGGTCTGCGCGATCAGGCGGCCGTCGCCGTCATAGGCGAAGCGCGTCTCGCGCCCGGCGGGGTCGATGCGCCGTTGCAGCCGCTCCAGCGCGTCCCACTCACTGACCGTGCGCGCGCCGAGTGGATCGATCTCCTCAACGACCAGGTTGTTCGCATCATAGCAAAAGCTGGTGACCGCGCCGGTCGCATCGACATAGCGCGACAGGCGTTCCTCGGGAAAATAGAGGAAACGGTCGTTGAACATGCCGTCGCCGGTGCGCGTGCCAATAACGCGCCCGGCCGCATCATAGGCGATCTCGACCTGGGTCGGCCCACTGTCCCGCCATCCGTTCAGCCAGCCCTCGGGGGAATAGCGATAATGGAACTCACCCGTGAACGCGCCCAGCACATCCCGCAGATGCCCGGCCGCATCGTAGCGATAGCGGACCAGTGGCTCGCGCTCGCCCTCCATCCAGAGCGCGCTGAGCCAGCCCTCGGGCGTGGTGTCGACACGGAAGGTCGTGCCGTCGGGCACACGGATTGCGCGCAGATGACCATCCGCATCGCGCGCGAAATCGATGCGGTTGCCGTTCCGGTCCTCGATCCCCGCCATCTGCATCAGCGCGGGATCGCGGGCGGGCGCGAACAACAGGAATTGCTGGCTGCGACTGTCATAGAGGCGCAGGGCCTCGCGCTGTCCGGTCAGCCGGTAATAGGGCGCCTTGAGGTGCCGTGAATCGACATGGCGGTCGCTGCCAATCGCGAAGACCAATCGCTGGCCACCCGCATCCTCGAGCAGCGCGGTGCCCGCCTCCGCATCGATCAAAAGCCGCTGCGACCAGTTGCAGATCCAGCGCGGGCCCAGCAGCCCCTCGACCCGCATCCGGCCGGGATAGGTCCGCTCCAGCCGCAGCGGCAACAAGCCCGGATATTCGAAATCGACCCGCGCATCGGCATAGTCGCCGGTGACCACATCGACCGGCTCGCCGAACAGCCGCCGCAACGGGCCGTCGAGCAGCCCCCCCTGGCGGACCGCAGACCGCATCCCCGCCACCTCGGCGACCGACAGCAGCAATTGTTCGGCGACCGAGAATTCGGCGTCCGGCGTGCCATAGCTGCCGGTGGTGGTGTCGCCGAGGATCGTCTCGCACCCCTGCTGTATCACGGCGTCGCAGGACAGCTTATGGCCGATCCGCGCCATGGGCAGGCCGTTGATGAAGATGGTCTTGCTGCCCTCGATAATCGTCGAGGGCGGATTGCCGGGATGCTTGGTACAGGCCGCCGTGTCGGTAACGCGCGCCGCCCGCTTGCCTTCAAAAAAGACGTTGGGCGAGCCGCTGGTGATCGGCCCGGACAGGGTGGCGGTCTTGGACCCCGCGCCCGCGATCGCGCTGGTGACGAAGCCGCCCGCCGCCCCCGCACCAAAGGCGACCGCGGCCCCCACCAGCGGGGCGGCCATGCCCGCCGTGCCGATGATCGCGGCCGCGCTGACCGCCACCACCGCGCCCACCACAATCCCGGCCGCGATCCCCGCGAGCAGGCCGTTGAACGTGTTGCTGTGCGCGATCTGGTGCTCGACATGCGCCGCCTGTCGTCCGGGCGAGGCGATCCGCTGCGCCCCGAATTGCTGCGCGACCCAGAAGGCGCCTTCGTCCGCATGAACCTGTTCGGCCAACCAGGCCCCCGCCATCGCCCCGGCGATCGGCGCGGCGACGCGACCCGCAAAGCACTTCAGCGCGGTCACCCCGCCCGACGCTCCGGCCGAATAGGCCCCGGCCGCCAGGATGCCCGCCGAAGCGACATGCCCCGTCGTGGCGATGGCCGAGACCGTGCCCGCATTGCTCGCCTCGGCCGTCCGCTCCCGGAGAGCGCGCAGCTTTTCGTCGGCCGTCGGCTCCGGAGCAGAGGTGATGCCGCCTGCCACGAACCGCCTCCGTTAGGCGGTCGCGAAGGTGAAGGAGTTTATCGCCGCGACCAGCGCGTTGCGGCTTTCCGCGTCCGGGCCGCCCGGGATCGACCCCGTGAAGTTCAGGATCGCATCCTCGCGGTGAAGCACCATGGCGACCACCTGCTGGATCGGCTTGCCGTCGCTGCGCCAGGCAATCTCCAGAAAATGCGCCTCGCGACCGTCAATCTGTCCGCCGGTGTCAGCGATCAACTCGAACCCGGCCAACTGGGCCGCGAAATTCTGCCGCTGCTGGATCACATAATCCTGAAAGGTCAGGCCCAGCGCCAGCCGGTCACGCGCAATGACCAGGCTGGTGCCCTGCACCTTGGCGTCCCGTGGCATCAGCACATTGATGCTCTGATCCTGCCACGGCGTGGGTGAGGTCAGTAATCCTTCATCGATCCGATACGCCATGCGCATTGTCTCTTGCTACTGATCGCCGTGCCCGTAGGTAGCGGCTCGAAACGACGACGCCTACCCTCTACGAAATTGCATTCGTTTTCGGCGGTGCCGCGCCAAGAAACCAAGCCCAACCATCGTATCCGGGGAGCATTTCATCGCTTTTACGGTTCTTACTCCCGACGAGCGACCATAGACCGTCCTCCGGGTGGAACGGGGCGTCTTGGGACAATCAGGGAGAAATCCGTGGCGGATCGATTGCAGACCTATCGAAATCAGGTCAGCGACGCGGTGGATGCTTGGCAGGCCAATGTCTGCAACCCCTATATCATCGCCTATAATACGGCGTACAAAAGCTATGCCGACGTCTTCAAGAAGCAGGACGACAGCGACAAGGCCCGCGCCGAGTTGTTCGTCACGGCCGCGGCGATCCTGCCGGGTTCGATCCTGATGGCGACCGCCGCCACATCATCGCTTCGGGTGATCGCGAACCGCACGGCGGTGCGCCTGCTGGCCGGGCGCAGCACCTCGCGTGCGCTGGGCGTCTATAACGCGGTCGCCAGCAACGCGACCGCCACCTTCGCGATCGGCAAGGCGCTGGACATCGTCAAGGACGAGACCGGCAAGGCCATCAAGGACTCGGTGGTGAAGGCCATGAGCAACACCCGCGACCTGCTGGCGACCGATCCGCTGAACCGCGACAAGCAGCTCAACAGCTGGCTGATCAACCACAAACTGCTGGCCTATGACGCCGCCGATGCTATCGAGCGCAGCCGGTCGATGAGCGAGCGGGACAAGCAGCGCGCCTATGACCTGCTGCGCGCCGCGCCGATCGCCAACAAGCCGAACGGCAAGATCGACCCCGCCCGCCTGTCACCCAAGATCGAGCTGGGCTTCTACATGTTATGGCTGCTCGACTCCGACGAGCTGGTGACCCAGACCGCACCGGCAAGCCCTTACGGCGGCGGCGGGCGGTACAGCAGCAAGCCGATCGACGCGCTGCCGAGTTCCAAGGATTATCCGCGCGGCAATACCGATCCCAAGCGGGGACCCATCCAATGGGTCGGCGTGACCCGGCCGGGTGGCGATGTCGAGGACCAGATCGACAAAGTCCACAAACAAGTCCGTGGCAGCGCCTTTTATGCGCCGGGCGGCTGGTTCGGCAAAAGCGATGTCAACCACGCCCGTCTCAAGGAAGTGGCCGAGGCCGAGCGCGTGCTCGCCTGGCTGTCGGACAAGACGCAACCGCTCGCCCCGCTGGGGCTGCGTACGTGATGCGCGTCGGGGCCATGGGGGTTGCGACGCTGGTCCTGCTGGCCGCGTGCAGCGAGGGGAAGAGCCAGCCCAAAGCCGAAGGCGGCGATGCGCTGGCCCAGCTCCGCGCGCAACTGGACGGACAGCGGCAATGCGCACCGCTTTTGTCGGGCACCACGCCGATCGAGTTCAGCGCCGACGCCCTGAGCGGCCCCAAGGTCGACGCACTGGTCGCCGCCGGACTGGTCCGCCGCGTGCCCCTGCCCGCTACCGGTGATCGACCCCGCGTGCGGATCGAGCCGACCACCGAGGGAAGTCGGGACATCTGGCTGCGTCGGCTCGATCCTGCCAGCCCGGCCGAACCGCTGCTCTGCTATGGCCGCAAGCAGGTCGTGGCCGTGCATCCCGAGGGCAAGGATACGCTGCGCTATGATTACCGCGTCGGACAGGCGCCCGCCTGGACCGGGAGAACGGATATCCGGGCGGCCTTTCCATTCCTCGCGCGCCAGCTGGGCGAAGTGCACCGGGCCGAACAGGTAGCGACGCGCGAGGACGGACGGTGGGTGTTGGCAGGCGATACCGGTCGCGACATCAGCGCCGAACTGCCGCCGAGCGAAGGCTTCTTCCCGCAGTAACCTGTTTCCCGCTCAGTCCTTCGCGTCGTCGACCGATCGGAACCAGATCATGTCGGTCTGCCACCCCTGTTCGGCGGCGCGTTCGACGAGTTTCGTGCGCCAGGCGGCATCACGGGCCCCCAGAGGCGGCGCGATGATCGCCGGATCGAACGGCCCTTTGCCGGTCACCAGCAACAGCCCCGACCAACCCTGGTGATCGAGATCGAGTTGCAGGCGGTAGCGATCATTGCCCAGATCGGTGATCGGTACGCCGTTGCGCGACGTGCGCAATTGCTCCGTGAAGGCGGCCCGGCTGGGGATCAGCATGTCGATCGCCCCGGACGGCTCCAGTCCGACCAACGCGAAATCAAGCGACGGATCGCCGATCGCGATGCCGACGATCGCATTCGCGGCCAGCTTCCCCGCATAGGCCGAGCCCGGCGGCTGGGTCCGCATCTCGAACCGCCGCTGCGGCACCGACAGGCGATTGCGCCCCGTCGCGCGGATCTGGCGATAGGCATCGAGCGCGGCGCAGCCCGACTGGGTGATCGGCGACACATCGGCGAAGTCGATCGCGCTCGCGGTCAGCCCCTGGGCCTGGAGGGTGCGAACGATCTCGGACTGCGCATCCGTGGGATTGCCCGCCACGCCGGTCAGCGCGACGCGCGGGCCCGCAGGGCTCTGCGTGACCGATACGATGCGCAACCAGGTGCAGCTGACCGACGGCAGGGCCGCGTCGATCGCGTCGCGGGCGCGGGCGACCGGATCGCTGGCCACCGCGACCGGTGCCAAGGCCGACGATGACGGCCGGTCGCGCAAGATCAGCCAGCCCAGCAGGATCGCGGCGACCAGCGCGCCGATCAGCGCCACCGGCCACCAGCGCGGCCATCGCCCGGTGCTCGCCCCCGGAACCTCGGCCGCATCCAGCGCGGCCAGCACCGCGCCCATGGTTTGGAAACGCTCGGCCGGGTCCGGGCGGACCATGCCCGCCACCACCGATCGCAGCGGCTGCGGCACGGCGGACAGGTCGATGCCCGCGCGCCTTTTGTCGACCGCATCGACCAGCGTCCCGCCCAGACCCAGATCGCTTCCCTGCGCCACGGCGGCAATCACCAGCCCCAGGCTGTATACATCGGTCCACGGCCCCATGGCCCGGCCGAAATCGCCCAGCTGCTCGGGCGCGACGTAACCCAGCTTGCCCGCGAAACCATCGCCGATCACCGTCGCGGTGCCCGGATCGAGATCCTTGGCGATGCCGAAATCGATGAGCTTGGCCGCGGCCAGTCGCCCGCCGGGCATCAGCACATTGTCGGGCGAGACGTCGCGGTGGATCGCCCCCAGCGCATGGGCCGCCGCCAGACCGGAGGCCAACCGCCGCAGCAGTGCCCCCAGTTCCTGCGCACTGGGCTTCAGGCTGGACAGGACGTCGGACAGGCTGGCACCGTCGATATATTCGGTGACGATATAGAGGACGCCCAGCTCGGGCTCCTGCGCCAGAACGCGGTATTGGACGACCGCCTCGTGATGCAGCCGGGTCAGCGTCTGCGCCTCGCGCCGGAACAGCGTGATGACATTGGGGTCGGCCGCCAGCGCGGGCAACATCACCTTGATCGCCACCCGTTCGTCGGTGATGATGTTGGCGCCGACGAACACCTCGCCCATGCCGCCCCGCGCCAGAAAGCCGGTGACGGCGAACATATGGTTCAGGACATCGCCGACCTTGATCGCAGTGCCGCCGGGTCGGGGCGCAGGCGCAGCTTCACCCCCGCCACCCGCATCGAACACCGTACGTTCGGGATCGAAGACGGTCCGGTCGTCGTCGCCATCGATCGGCGTCATGCGCGTCCCCCGCCCGTATCGGCGAAGGTCAGACGCGTCGCCTCCTGCGCCGCCACGACGATCGCCGTGACGTTATCCGGTGCGCCGCGCGCCAGCGCCTGGGCGAGCAGCGCCTCGACCGCTTCGGAGGGAGAGGAGCGCGACAACGACTGCCGCAATTCGTCGTCCATCACCGGTCCCGACAGGCCGTCGCTGCACAGCAGGAAGCGGTCGCCCGGCTCGACGCTGTCGGCGACCACATCGACCGCGATCCGTGCGCCCACCCCGATCGCCCGCGCCAGCACATGGCCACGCGGGTGATGCGCGGCGTCCTCCGGCGCGATCAGCCCGCGATCGACCATCTCCTGCACCTGGCTGTGATCACGGGTCAGCGGCACCAGCATGTCGTCGCGCAACAGATAGGCCCGGCTGTCCCCCACCCACAAGGCCGCGAACCGATCGCCCCGGATCAGCAGCGCGACGACAGTCGAGCCCATCTGCTGCTCGCGACGCTGCGCCTCGGCCCAGATACGACGATTGGCGCTGTGCACCCCGTCTGCCACGGTCTGCACCGCCGCGTCGAAATCGGCGGGCAGCTCGACGCCCTCCAGCGCCTGGACCACGGCATGGGCCGCCCAATCGCCATGGGCATGGCCGCCCATGCCGTCGGCCACAACCCACAGCCCGTCCTGGGGCCGTTCGCAGTGGCGATCTTCGTTAACCCGGCGGACGAGGCCGGGATGGGTGGTGGCAGTGCTGACGAGGCGCAGGGGCATGTTCATGCGACCGCATCCGACAGCATCGCGGTCACGATATCGAGGGGGAAGGCGCCGTCCCGTGCTTCCCGCCCGTCCAGCGACGACCAGCGGGTCACGACCCCCGACGCCCCCGGCCCCAGGGCCTCCACGACCCGGTCCGCGTCCCAGCGTTCGGCGATCGCGGCATAGGCCAGATCGTCTAGCCCGTCCCGCTGCGCGCCCAGCAGGATCAAGGGATAGCGCCGCCCGGCCGCATCCTGCGACGCGGCGAGGATGCCGCCGACGCCGGGGCCATCGCCGATCCAGGGCTGTGCCATGTCGAACCGCTCGGCGAAGGCCGGGCCGAAATGCCGCTGTGCCTGCTCCATCGATGCGGTCAGCCAAGCGTCGAGGGCGGCGCGCTCTTCGCTGGAGCAGCCGCGCGCAACGAAATCGCCATGGGCGGGCAATTTGCCGAACAACCGGGCCGTCATCGCCGCGCCCTCACAGGCTGGCCGGGCAGCGGAAGGACCACAGGCCCGCCCGGCTGAAGGGATTGGTGGTGCCGGGCAGCTGGATCAGCAGGACGGTCCGCTGCGGCCCGTCGCCAAAGGCGGCGCGGATCGCCTGGGGCCCGGCATTCTGCTTGTCGGCGCGGTCCATCAGGCGGAACAGCGCCCAGGGTCCTTCGGTCTCGATCCGTGCCGCTTCGGCGCCGGGCGCGGCGTCGGCATTGGCGGCGGGCTGCGCAGCGCCGGGACGGTACAGCACGACCGACGCCTCGGGCAGGCTGCCCGTCGCCGACCAGATCAGCGGCCGGGGCTTGTTGTCCTGCGGCGTGAAGCGATAGCGGGTGCCGCCGCTCGCCACCTCGACCGTGCCGATATCGCTGCCGAAGCTGGCGACTGACACCTTGATCGGCAGGCCCGCCGCCAGCAGCTCGCGCAGCTTGACCGCCCGCGCCAGCGTTTCCGGCGTCGCGGGGTTCAGCGCCGCCGCCACCGGATCGCCCTCTCGCCAGCGCCACACCGCGCCCGAGGTGTCGATCATCGGCATCAGCCTTTGCTGAACGAAGCCATCGAACACCCCGCCCATGCCGAACACACGAAGCGTGTCAGCCATGGGGGCATCCGCCTTCGCGCTGGCGAAAAAAGGGTAATGCTCCTGGGCAACCTCCCGACAGGCTGGCAGGACCGTCTGGGCATAGGCATCGCCGACCGCGCCGCTCGCCGCGCCGACCTGGGCGCGGGTGCCCCCGCTGGCCGCCGCATTGACGAAGCCCTGCAACTGCGGCGGAGCCCCCGCCGCCGCGGCGCGGACCGAGGCGAGCGCGGTGGCCATCTGGGCCTGGGTGGTATCCGAACCGCCGCCGCCGCCGACCGAGCGCGCGGCGATCACCGCCTGCCCCGCCGCCTTGATCCCGGCGATGAAGTCATCGATCGGCGCGCTGCCGCGTCCGTCGCCGACATATTCGTGCAGCGAGGCGAAATAGGCGGTAATCTCGTCGCCTGCATCGATGCCCCGCGCCCGGTCGCGGCCGATCTCGTCGGCGACGCGCCCGAACCGCGACCGGTTCATGCCATAGCGCCCGGCCCGCGCCAGCCCGGCCTGCACGCCGCCGGAGAAGATCGTATTCTTGCGCAGCTCCAACAACACCCGCTTGAGCGGTGACGGGCTCTTCGTCAGTGCGCCGAACGCCGCCGTATCAGAGAAATAGGCCGCCGGCTTCATCGCCGCGACCACGCCCTCCCAGGCCGCGATATAGTCCTTGGCGTACAGCCCCGCGACACCCGGGCGGACATTGCTGAGTTCCTGCCCGACGCCCGCCTCTTCCGCGCCGCCCAGCACCCACAGATCCTTCTTGAGATCCTGCTGCACCGTGGCGAGACCCGGCAGATAGGCTTTCTCATACCCCGCCCGCGTGAAGAAATAGGGGATACGCATCGCCGCCAGCTGATCAGGCGCGGCGAAGGCAAGCGCGTCGCCCTGCGAAAGGACATTGGCGACCTCCCAGGCGGGGCCCGCCGATGCCGCCTTCTGCTTCATCACCGCATAGGCGCGGTCGGCGAGGCTCAACGTCTGCACCGCCGCCCGCGCGCTGGCGACCAGTTGCCCGTCCAGCGGCGGCCGGCGATTGGGCCAGACCGAGGCCATGTCCCGGTCCTCCAGCAGCGCATCGAGATGGCGGGTCAACGCCGCCCGCTCCGCCTGGCTGTCGGCGCCGGGATAAAGGTCATTGGCCCAGTCCGCCGTCACCCAGGCCTTGACCGCCTTGGCATCCATCGGTCCTTGCTGGCCCAGCATCAGATAGACTTTCAGCGGCTCGTACAGGCGCATCGGATCGCGTCCGTCGGCCTTCATCACCGCCTCCAGCCGCAGGAGCAGGCGCGGCAGCATCACGCGGCGCAGCGCATCGCGATACGTCTCCTCCGCCCGCTGGCTGAGCCCCCCCTGATAGAGGCCGAAGGTCATCGCCAGCGACGGGCCACCCTGACGCCGTTCGGCATAACCGCGCGGCAGGTTGCGCAGCGTGTCGAGCGCGGGGATGGCGGCGCGCAGATCGGCATCGTCCTCGCGCACCTGGGTCAGGTCGACCCCCGCCTCGCGGAACTGCTGCTCGGCACGCGCACTAGCCTCGGTCAGCGCGGTCTGGAACGCGCGATTGCGCGTGTAGCTCACGCCCCAGGCCGCCAGCACCAGCGCACTCACCACCGCGATGCCGCCCAGCGCCGCGATCATCTGGCGGCGCAGGCGTCCCTTCGCCTTGGGATCGGTCGTGACCAGCCCCGCTTCGGGGAACATCACCTCGGTCAGCAGGCGATTGAGGAAATAGGCCCGGCCGCGTCCCGCCGCGGCGGTCTCGACCGGCTGTTCATAGACCTGCGCCATCGACGCCAGGATGCGGTCGAGCGCCTCGCCCTCCTGCACGCCGCTGGTCATGTAGAAGCCGCGCAGCACACCCGCTGCCTCGTCGCCCGCGACAAACGCCCCGTCGGCAAAGCGCATCAGCCGCGCACGAAGCGACCGCAACTGCGCCGGAAAGCCGATCATCATGCCGCGCCGACGCTGGTCCACCTCCTCGAACAAGCGGCGGGCCTGGCGATCGGCGACCGCCTGGGTCGCTTCGTCAAAGGCGTGTGCCAGAGCCTCCGCGCTCGGTCGGCCGTCCGCATAGGGCAAGGTGGCCCCCAGCACCGCGCGACGTCCCTCCACGTCGAGATCGTCGAAATAGTCGGTGAAGCCCGCCAGCAGATCGGCCTTGGTGACGAGCAGATAGACCGGCACCGCGGTTTCCAGCGTACGGCGCAGCTCGACCAGGCGGCGGCGGACCGCGCGGGCATGGGCGTCGATCGCGGCGCAGTCGCTGCCCACCAGCGTATCGATGCCGATCGCCACCAGCACGCCATTGATCGGCTGGCGCGGGCGATGGCGCTTGAGCAGGCCCAGAAACGCGTTCCAGCCCGCCGCATCGACCGTCGCGTCGCTGTCCTGCGTCGTATAGCGGCCCGCCGTATCGACCAGCACCGCTTCGTCGGCGAACCAGAAGTCCAGGTTGCGCGTACCGCCGATCCCACCCACCGCCTGTTCGACGAAGGGAAAACGCAGGCCCGAGTTCAGCAGCGCCGTCGTCTTGCCCGCGCCCGGCGGGCCGATGATGACATACCAGGGGCGGCTGTAGAGATAGTCGTGCCGTCCGCCCGCCGCACCGCGCAGCTTGGTCAGCGCCTCGGTCATGCGGCGACCCAGCGCCTTGCCTTCCTCGTCGGCCGCGTTGGGGCCCGCCAGTTCGGCCGCGATGGCATCAGCGGCCTTGCGGGCGGCCCGACGACGCAGGAACCACCACAGACCCCAGGCCAGCGCGACCAGCACCACCGCGCCGATCCGTACCGGGATCGGCCGGAAAAAGGCGACGAACAGCGGCAGCCCGAACGAGAACAGCGCCGCGAGCAGCACCGCCGCCGTGATCGTCACGGCATACCAGTTCCGAAAAAAGCCCCGCATCAGTAACGCCTCGGCACGACGATCTCGACCCGACGGTTTTGCGACTTGCCCGCCGCATCGGCATTGGAGGCGATCGGCACGGTATCTCCCAATCCCTTGGTCGTGACCCGCGACGGGTCGGACAGGTCGCTGCGGATCAGCTTGGCGACCGTCTCCGCCCGCGCTTCGCTCAGGGCCATATTGTCGGGGAAGCGGACGGTGGCGACGGGGGTGTTGTCGGCATGGCCTTCGATCACCACCCCGCCCTTCTCATCCTCGATCGCCCGGCCGATACGGTGGAACAGCGTCTCGCGCCCCGGCTCCAGTTCGTCGGAGCCCGACCGGAACAACTGGCCGATGGTCGTGCGCACGCGAACCGTCTGTGCATCCTCCTCCACCTTCACCAAGCCTTCGCGGATTTCGGGCTCCAGGAAACGGCGCAGCTTGCTCGCCTGCGCGCTGGCGGCGGCGGGCATGGCGGCGGCCGGGCGCGACAGGGTCAGGCGCGCCTCTGGGTTGAGCGCCGCCAGCCGGGTCGAGGGCGTATCGCCGCTCGACGCCAGCATCAGCCGCAGCACGATATAGACCAGCAGCAACAGCGCGAGCGCCCCCGCCCCGGCCAAGGCCAGGACGCTGAGGCCGACGCGCCCGACCGGCGCGGTCTCGCCCCGCCAATGCGGCACCAGCTCGACCTGCGACAGCGCGCGGACATGGGGCAGCGCGCCCTGCAACCGCGTCATGATCTCGTGCAGGCGGCGGCGGCCGTCGGGCATGACCCGGAAACGCCCCTCGAACCCGGCGGCGAGGCAGGCGTGGAACAGTTCGATCAGGTCGAGATTGTCGTGCGGCACGCGCAGCATGTCATCGACCAGCTGCCAGAAGCGGTCGCCGCCGATATTCTCCTGGAAGAAGGTGACGACCATCGATCGCCGCGCCCATTCCGCGCCGTCGGTGCCGATGCCGGGCAGATTCTGCGCGATATCGTCGGCGGTGGCGCAGACGGCATATTTGGCGCGCTGGCGCTTTTCCTCGGGGTAATGCGGCTGGATCGCGCGCTCGAACCGGCCGATCGCGGCGGCGCACTGGCGATGCAGCTCGGGCATGGGCAGGCGGACACGGCCTGCGCGGACCGCCGCCAGCAGCGCCAGCACCGGCTCCGCCTCGGCCAGCATGATATTGCGGATCGCGGGCGGCGTCGCGGGCAAGGGCACATCGTCCTCGCCCAGCCGCGAGGGCACCGGCCCCGGCGCGACCGGCGCGGCGGTGCGCGTGAGCGGCGGCGGCGCGGCATAGCCCTGTGCCGGGCCCTGTCCGGGCGGCGGCGGGCTCATGCTGCCCCAAGGTGCGGCGGGTGGCGGCGGCGGCGCTCCGGCTGCGTCGCCCCGCTTCAGCCCCTGCAGGGGCGAAGGGCGGAATACGGTCTTGTCGCCGTCCTCGCTCATCGACCGCTCCGTTTGACGCACCAGAGTTCGAGCTTCAGCTGCGGCCAGTCACCCGCGACATGCAGACCCAGCGCGGTCGCCTGCTGGAAATCGCGCCATTCGGCCACGCCGCGATCCAGCTCGAAATAGACGAAGCCCGGCAGCACCCGCAACTGGGGCGGCGGGGTCGGCGTATGGCGCAGCGGCACACCGGGCAGCGCGGAATCGACGATCTGGCGCATCTTCTGCACCGTCCCGATCTTGGCAACCGAGGGGAACAGCCCCCGGATTTCCTCGACCGGCGAGGCGGCGGATACGGCGAGATAGAAATAGCCCGTCTCATAAAGCCCATGGTCGGTGATGCGCGAGACATAGGCGCCCGGCCCCGCCTGATCGAGCGGCAGCTGCAACGCCGAACGCTCGAACACCGCCGACAGCATCGATTGGAGCAGGTCGAATACCGGCTCGAAACAGGTCTGCGGATTTTCGTGATCGTAGCGCGGCAGCGGCGGCGCCTTGCGCTCGGGCCGGATCAGCGTCGCGATCTCGCCCGCCATTGAAATGAGCGTCTCGAACAGGCGCTCGGGATGGACGACGGGCAGGAATTGCAGATGCTCCAGCACCGGCAGCCAGCGATTGAGCGCCTGGAGCAGGAGGAAGCTGGCAAAGGTGTCCGACCCGCCATCGGTCGCTTCCACCGCGCGCAGGGCCAGTTCCTCGGCGCGCTGGCCCGCGCGACCGACAATATCCGACAGGCCGCCGCGCAGGCGCGGGGCGGCGGCGGAGTCCAGCGTCGGCGCGATATAGCGATCGTCGAACATGACGCGCCGGTTCTGCACCTCGCGCACCCGCGCCAGCCCCAGCGTGACGCGGCCGTAAATCTGGTCGCGGGTGATGCCGAAGCGCAGATTGGGGCGGCCCAGCCCGATCGGCTCGCTAGTCCGGTCATCCGAAAAGGCATCGGCGACCTCGGCCTCGTCGACCAGATAGCGGGCGTCATGGCTGCGCGCATCGATATCGCGGAACTCGACCGCGCCGACCTGGGCCGCAGGCAGCGTCAGATAGACGATCGCATCCCGCGCATCGCCCGGCACGTCCAGCGGTTCAGGGGGCGGCAGGTCGTCGGGAATGGAAAAAGGCGTGCCGTCGGGCAGGATACCCACCGCCCGCGACACGGCGAACTTGCCCAGCGCCGCCAGATCCTCATCGATGGTGAGGGCGGTCAGTCCCCAGGCCCAGGGACGGATCGAATCGACCCGTGCCCCCAGTTGCGCTTCGACAAAGCGATCCTGCGCCTGGAAATGCTGTGGCCGAAGGAACATGCCTTCGTGCCAGGCGACCCGATTTTTACCAGCCAATTGCTCTCCCCAAACAGGCTGACGGGCTGACATGGAAACCCATGACCGCCCACCCGGTTATTGCCCCAGACGGTAATTGGAGCAATTCTGATTTCGCGCGTGACAGAACAGGACGCCTGACGGAGGTCCATGACATATCCCCACGACGAAGAACCCTCGTTCGACCCGCGATCATGGATCGAACGACGGGCCGTTTCGGTTCCACAACTATCAACCCAAGATAGGATAAGCGGCACCCCGGCCGCCGCGCCCCGCGCGTTTTCACGCGGTGGCCGTGCCCTGCCCTGGATCGCCGGGCTGGCCATCGCGGCGTCAGGGGCCGTGGTCGCGATGCTGGCGCGTCCCGCCCATGTCGAGACGCAAGCCGCCACGGCACCCATCGCCCGACCATCCGAAACATTGGAAAACCGGACGCTGGTGATCGCGAGCGCCGCCGATCTCGGCCCGACGTTTGCCGCCGCCGGGGTGTCCTCCGCCGATGGCCGCGCGGCGCTAGGCGCGATCGGGGACCGGCTAGAGGGCAAGGGCGACATACGCCTGACCTTTACGCTGGCGCATCGCGGCGACGCGGTTCGCCTCGCCGCGCTTGACGCGGTGCGCGATGACGGGTCGGGGGTGACGCTGGTGAGCAAGGCCGACGGCTTCGTCGCCACCCCGCTCGCCGCGCATCTCCGCCGCGTGGTGCGGTTCGTTCGCGGCGAGCTGGACGGCCAGAGCTTCTACAGCTCGGCGGTGGCGGCGGGGGTCAGCGACGTGCTGATCGGACCGTTCGTCAACGCCTTCCGCTATGATTTCGACATGCAGCGCGAGGTCGCGCCGGGCGACGTGTTCGAGGCGGGTTTCGCCCAGCGCGTCACCGCCGAGGGCACGCCGGTGGGCTCGCCCGAGCTGGTCTATGCCTCGCTGTCGACCGCCGCCAAGTCGCGCGCCCTGTATCGGTTCCAGGCCCCGGGCGACGCGCAGGCGGAATGGTATGACAGCAGCGGCCGGGGCAGCCGCACCGCCTTCATGCGCACCCCGGTCGAGGCGGCGCGGATCAGTTCGGGCTTCGGGATGCGCGGGCATCCGATCCTGGGCTTCTGGAAGATGCACAAGGGCACCGACTTCGCCGCGCCCACCGGCACGCCCATCTATGCGGCGGGCGATGCGGTGGTGACGTTCGCCGGTCCCAAGGGACCGAACGGCAATTTCGTACGGCTGCATCATGCCAATGGCTGGGACACGCTGTACCTGCACATGAACCGGATCATGGCCGGAATCGCTCCCGGCAGCCATGTCGCCCAGGGACAGCAGATCGGCGAGGTCGGGACCACCGGACGCTCGACCGGCCCGCACCTCCATTACGAGGTGCATATCGATGGCCAGCCGGTCGACCCCATGTCGATCAAGGTCGATGGCGGCCGGGCGCTGACCGGCGAGGCGCTGAAGCGGTTCCGGGCCCAGCGCGACCGGATCGACGCGACGCGGGTGACGTCGGCGACCTGACCTCAGGTGCCACATCATGCCGCCCCGCTCCGACGGGCGGCGAGCAGCCAGCCCACCACCAGCGCCACCAGCGACAGGCTCATCGCCCAGCTGCCGTTCAGCCCCTGATCCGATCCGCCCCAGGGCGACGCCCCCCGCAGATCGAGGTCGAGCAACGCCCCAAAGGCTCCGACCCCGGGATTGGGATCAAGACCCAGCAGCAATTGCTCACCCACATTCCAGGCGAAATGCGCAGCCATCGCCCCAGCCAGTCCCAGCCGCCCCGCCGCGATCAGGCCGAACAGCATCCCGCCCAGGAACAGGTTGAGCAGGGCCACGCCACCACTCGCCCCCCCCGCGATCAGGTGAAGGACCGCAAATAGGGCAGCGACCAGCGTCACCGCCACCCATCGACCGGCCAGCGATTGCACCACGGGTTGCAACCAGCCGCGAAAGACCAGCTCCTCCGCCGCGACCTGCACCGCAATGACGATCAGCCCCAGCGCAAGCAGAGGCCCGACCGGCGCCGTCGCCCCCCGGACCAGCGTACCAGCCAACGCCGCATAGCCGGTCGCCAGCAACAGCCCGCCCAGCCCGGTCAACGCCCCGAAACCGAGCGAACGGCCCCGTGCGCGCCCTGCCCTGCCGATCCCCGCCAGCCGCCGCCCTACCCAGCCGAGCAGCAGCATCGGGCCGAACGTCGCCACGGTGAACCCGGCTTCGCCCCAAGCGCCTTCACTCATCCATCCGCCGACCAGGCCCGGCCCGAAACGCAGCCAGAGCATGATCAGGACAAGCCCGATGGCCGCCATCACCGCATTTCGAACAGGCTGCGTCATGACCCGGTCCGGTTCAGCGAGCGGTGACCGGTGCGCCGGTGGCGGGTGACGGCGGCGTCGCCGAAAGGGCGGTCTTGCTGCTGTCCCCCACCAGGAAATAAGGGGCCCAGTAGAAGGGATGCGAATAGGTCGGCTGCGCGATCAGCGCCTGCTGCGCCGCCTGCATCGCCTGGCCCAGCGTGCCGGTGCGCGCGCGGGTGTAGAAGGCGCGGATGAATTCATCGCTCTCCTTCTCCGCCGAGACCTGCCAATAGGTCGCCATCACGGCCCGCGCATTGGCCGCCAGGAAGGCGCGGACGAGGCCGTCGAGCGTGGCACCCGCTTCCTCCTGCCCCGCGCTGCGCGCCAGCGCCTCGTCGCGCACGCCCGCCGCCGTATCGCAGGCCGACAGCAGGACCAGATTGGCGTCGAGCTTCAACTCGGCGATCTCCGAAAAGCTGAGCAGTCCGTCCGACTGCGCATCGCCGAACGAGGTCACCAATGCAGGCGGCGACTTGGAACAGCCCCATACGCCCTCGGTCAGGCCATGGGTGGCGAAGTGCAGCACCTCATAGTCGTTCAAATCGCCACGGCTTTCGACCCCCGTATCGGTAAAGGCCGGACCGATCAGCATCTGCGCGGGCCGCGCCTGAAGCGCGCTGGCCGCAATATCGATCTCCCGCGCGCTGATCGGCTTCAGGCTGCGCGACAGGCTGGCGAGGCGGCCATAATCGACCATGCAGCCATAGCCGACCGGAATGGGCCTGTCGGCCGCCGCGCCGCTGACCGCCGCCGGGGCGACATGCTGACCCAGCCCCAGGAACGGCCGGGGTGCGCGCGAAGCGGGGGTATTGCGTGCAACGAGGAAAGAGCGCGGCGACAACGCGTTGGAGATCGCCGCGCCGCGTGCCAGAAACGCCGTCTGCGAAAAGTCGAAGGGATCGGCCTTCACCGCCTTGGGGTCATAGCGCGTGACCAGTACGCCCAGCGGCAAGGTCGCCAGCGGCCCCGCCGGATCGACCACGATCGAGCGGGACGCCTGCAACGTGGCGGCCGCCGGTCCCGCGATCAGACGATAGAGCGTATAGGCGCGCGCCTCATCGAACGGCACCAGCTTGCCGACGTTCAGGTCCCCGTCGATCGAAGCGCGAAGCTGCTTGCCCAGCGTCTCGACCGCGCGGGTCGCCGCCTCGCTGCCCGCGATATGATAGATGAAGGTCGCATCGCGGGTGACGACCAGGCCGTAGATGCGCCGGTTCAGCTTGGTCAGCTTGATGAAGCTCTCGCCCGGTCGCAATCCGGCGCGCAGCTCGGCCAGGGTCGCGGGTGCGTCGTCCAGGGTGCGATAGCGCGGATCGGCGGCCAGCTGGGCGTCCACCGCCAGTAGCCGCTGCTCGGCGGCGGCGCGGGCGCGCTCCAGGTCGGCGGGGGTGCCCTGCCCCGGCGCGGTTCCGGCAATGGCATAGCGCAACCGGGTGATCTCACGCTCCAGGTCGGCGCGTTCGCGCAGAGCGGTCGCAACCGGTCCGGCGGCCGTGACCACCGATCGCAACTGGGTCAACTGGCGCGCGACGGCGGGCTCGCCATTGGCCTGCACCGCACGGAAGAAGCGGTCATAGGTGTCCGCCTGTGGCTTGGCGGCCTCGGCCACCAGCAGGTCGAGATAATCCTCCATGCCGAGCGAACTGCCCAGCGACGTGCCGCGCGAGTCGATCAGCGCGTCGACCGCCTCGCCGAACGCCTGGCGCACGGCGGGACGCGGCGCGCCGGTGCGGGCAAAGACGGCGGCACGGTCGAGCTGCGCCTCGGCGATGGCGGGCTCGTTGCCCGTCCCCGCATTGGCGATCGCACCCCGCCGCAACATATCGACCGCGCTCGTGAAGCTGTCATAGGCATCGCGATAATCGCCACGCTGCGCCTGCAAGCGTCCCCGCTGCCGCGCGATGCGCGCGCCCAGCCAGAGCAGTTGGCTCTGGTCGAAGCGATCATTGGCCAGCGGACGATAGGTGGCGGCGGCACGCTCGATCGCCGCCTCTGCGGCCGGTCGATCGCCTTTCGCCAGCAACGCGACGCTGCGCGCATATTGGGTCTCGATATCGAGGACCAGCTGCGACAGCGCAGCGGCGTTGGGCACCGCCAGTGCGGTGGCCGTGCCGTTCTGGCTGGGCTGGTTCAGCAGGCGCAGCACGTTCGGATCGCTGAGCGGCTGATCCGCCGCCAGCGGCGCGGTCGCCACCCGGTCGAGGGTCGCCAGCGCCTCGGCAAAGGCATGGCGGTTGATCGCGTCGAAGGCGACATAGGTGTCCCGCTTGCGTGCCAGGAACGCGCTGCGCACGGCGGGCTCGGCGGTGAAGATCGCATCGGCGGCGGCGAAATGCGCGGCCGCCGCATCAGGGAAGCGGATATTGGAGTCGGCCAGCCCCGCCTCCAGCTGCAACTCGGCCCTGAGCGGCGCGGGCGTGGACGGGTCCATGCGGCTCAGCGCGTCGTTCAATACCCGCGACGCATCGACGTGCAGCCCCTTGTGGTTCAGGCTGATCCCCTGCGCCAGCGCGGTCGCGACGTCGAACGGCGCGACGCTGTCCATCCCGTCCGCGCCCGGCAGGGCGGCACCCGGCCGGGGCGCGAAGGCGGTCAGCCCGATCGTCGCCTGCGGCGTGCGTGTCGTATCGGCGCTGAGCGGACGGAGCTCCGCGATGACGGCCACCGCCTCTTCGAGCAAAGGCAGAAGGACGGGTGTCCCCGCCGCGACATAGTGCCGGTCGCCGCGCACCATATCGAGACGCAGCGACTCCAGCCCCGTCACCCGGTCGAAGCACCGCCGCGCGGTGGCACTCTGCCCGGCGATGGTGACCGCACCGTCCGGCCCACAGTCGAACTGCGCGTCGAGACTGGCGTCCGCGTCCTTCGATATCCGCACCGCCCGCACAGTGCCGAGCGGACGGCTGGCCGCCACCCCCGAACAGGCGATCGTATAGGCGCGGTCGAAGCGATCGGGTACGGCGGGATCGGCCCAGTTGCGCGTCGCGACGCAGCTTTCGCCCGCCGCGTTGCGGCCCAGGCCGATCGTCTCCATCCGGGCGATCGGCGTGACCCCGGCCGCCTGGACCAGCGCGGAGCTGCCCAGCGCCGCGATCATGAGGGCGTGGCGGGGACGGGGCATCATGCGCAGGCTCACTTTTCGTCTTCCTGGTCCTGGGGCGCCTGGGGTGCCAGTTCGGGCAACCCGCTCAGCAGCTCTTCATTGTTGGCGCCGATCACCGGCGAGAAAGGCACGGCCACGTCGCGCGCGATGCCGAACACCTCCTCGCTGTTCCAGCGGAACACCTGCAGCGTCGGCTGGATCACGATGGTCGTGATGCACCCTGCCCCCGATCCGGCCAGACAGCCATTGATGCGGCTATTGGGCAGTAGCACGGGATCGATCGCGATCACCGGATTGCCGAGCAGCGCGGCGCTCGCCCCGCCGATGCCGTTGATCGTGCCGAATAGCGCGACGCCATTCTGCCCCGCCGTCCCGAAGCTGCTGATCCGCAGCGCGGGCGATACCGGCGCGCCCGGTGTGCCGCCGATCTTCAGGCCCGAAAACTCGCCCGGCACCGCCGTGTTCTGGAACAGGGCATAGTCGCCGAACCGGACGGTCAGCGAACGGGCCGACAGGGTCGTGGTGGCGGACGGATCATAGAAGCCACCCGCCAGCTGGGCATTGTACAGCGCGGAATTGCCGTTGCTGATCAGCGACTGCGCCTGGATCAGCCCGGCATTGCCCGGCTGTAACGTGTCGATGAAGCCGGGTGCCAGCCCCATGGCGATACGGTTGCCGCGCAGTTCGACGTCCGAACCATCGAACAACAGACGCCCGCCGCCATCACGCGTCGCGACGACATGGATATTGGCCGCATTGCCGCCATCGCTGCCGCCGCCGATGCGGATAGCGCGCCCGGTCCCTTCGGTCTTGACCGCGCCGACGACGCGGACATCCCCGGTCCCGAGCATGTCGACCGTGCGCCCGCTGGCGCTGCCCAGGGTCAGCGCACCGACTTCCATCGCGCCATTGCCCGCGTCGAAGCGCAGCGTGTCGGCCGACACCTGCCGCACCTCGGCATCCGACAGGCGCAGGCCGTCACTGCCCGTCCCGTCACCGATCCGCAGCGCGGCCGTGCCGGGCTGCCGGTTGACGAAGGCCACCGTCTGCGCGCGCAGCGGGCCGTTCAAGGCCACGTCATTGGCGGTGATCGTCGCGCTCGGCCCGGCGGTCAGGCCGCCGATCGTCGCCAGCCCGGCCACGTCCAGCGTCACGATACCGCCCGCGCTGCCGCCGTTCAGCGTCAGGTCGCGGCTGCTGGTCAGAGCCAGCGTGTCACCCGCCTTCGCACCGGTCAGCGTCACGCCGGCGCCACCTGCGGTAATGCTGGCCCCCTCGACCGACCCGGCGGTCATCGCCTCGCCCGCCTTGAGCGTTACCGCACCTCCGGCCGCGACGTCGCGTAGCGTCAGGGCAGCCCGCGCCTCCGCCAGCAACTGCCGCGCGGCCGCCAGGCGTCCGTCGACCACGATACGCTGTCCCTTCAGCGATGCGGCGCCATTGCTGGTCACCGCGCCGGTCGACAGCGCGCCGCCGCTCGCCAGATCGACGCTACCGCCCGACAGGTCGCTCAGCGTCATCGCCCCCGCATCGGTGCGCAGCGCGACCGAGCCCGTCGCCGCGACCTTACCCAGCGACAGATCGCCGCCCGACAAAGCGACCGAGAGGTCACCCATCGTCAGGTCGCCGGTGGTCAGGCTGGCATTGTGCGTCAGGCTGCTCGCCACGGCACTGCCATCGAAGCTGCCGATCCGGGACGCCTCGACCTGGCCCAACTGGATCGACCGGCCGCTGCCAGCGCGCAGGCCGAGCGCCGCGCCGCCGCCGGGCCGCGCCTGAAGCCGCGTACCCGCAAAGCCGATCTGCCCCGCGGCATCCAGCACCAGCGCCTCAGCGCCCGCCCCGTCCGCATCGCTGGTCAGGGTCAGCCCGCGCGCGGCATTCAGGTCACCTGCGCGTGCGGTGATCCGCACGTCTCCGGCCGCCTTCTGGACGATCCCGTCCTGGCCACCCAGCGTTACGCCGCTGCCCGTCACGCGATAGCCGCCACCGGCCGCGACATTGCCGGTCACACTCGCCGCGCCGCTGGCGTTCAGCACCACATCGCCACCCGAGGTCAGGCTGCCGAGCGACAGGTCGCCGCCGGTCGTGGCCAGCGCCAGCCCCGCCCCGGCGGATGCCTGGCCGAGACCGAGCGAAGCGCCGCGCAGCGACAGGCCATTTGCGGCGCGCGCTGCATTGCCCGTGATCGCTCCAGCGGATTGGCCATCGATCGACGCACCGGCAAGGCTGTCAAAGACCATGCTACCGCCGGTCAGCTTCAGCGCGCCACTGGCCGAGGCTTGCGTCAGGGCGAGCTTGCCGCTCGCGCCGATGGTCATGTCGGTGCCGCTGACGGGTCCGCTCAGGTTCAGGTCGCCCCCCGTGGCGGACAGGCCGACGGTGCCGCCCGTCACCGGTCCCAGTCCGACCGTCGCGCCAGTTACGCTGACGGCGTTCGCGCCCTTGATGGAGGTGCCGCGAACGGCCCCCGCCGACGCGACCGTCACGGAGGCGCCCGCCACATCAGCGAAACCGACGCTGCCACCGTTGATCGACAAGGCTCCGCTCGCCGTCACCTGACCCAGCGCCGCGTTGCCGCTCGCACCCAGTGTCACGTCCGTACCGGTGACGGGGCCAGTCAGATTCAGGTCACCACCGGTCGCGGACAGGCCGACGCTGCCGCCCGTCACAGTTCCCAGCCCGACCGTCGCGCCGGTCACGCTGATGGCGTTCGCGCCCTTGAGAGAGGTGCCGCGGACGGCACCCGCCGACGCGATCGTCACCGTCGTGCCCGTTACATCACCGAAGCCAATGCTGCCGCCGTTGATCGACAAGGCTCCGCTCGCCGTCACCTGACCCAGCGCCGCGTTGCCGCTCGCGCCCAGCGTCACGTCCGTGCCGGTCACAGGCCCGCCCAGCACTAGGTCGCCATTCGTGGCGGACAGGCCGACACTGCCACCCGTCACGCTTCCCAGGCCGACCGTCGCGCCAGTCACGCCGACACCACCCGCCCCCTTGATCGAGTTGCCGCCAACGGCACCCGCCGACGCGATCGTGACCGTCGTGCCCGTCACATCACCAAAGCCCACGCTGCCACCGTTGATCGACAAGGCACCGCTCGCCGTCACCTGACCCAGCGCCGCGTTGCCGCTCGCGCCCAGCGTCACGTCGGTGCCGGTCACCGGCCCGCCCAGCGTCAGGTCGCCGCCGGTCGCCACGGCGCTGACCGCGCCGCCGCCGGACAGGGCGGCAAGCTGGATCGCAGCCGCCTTCGCGCCGATCGTCCCGCTCGACGTCACCCGCCCGCCATTCACCGCCCCGGTCGAGGCGATATCGATCGTGCTGCCTGCAACATTGCCGAAGCCGATCGAACCGCCCGTCAGGCTCAGGCCGCCGGCCGCCGTGACGTCGTTCAGGCTGGTTCGGCCGCTGGCCCCCAGCGTCACCGTACCGCCGGTCACCGGCCCGCGCACCGTCAGGTCACCCTGGGTCGCATGGAGTTCCAGCGCCTCGCTGCCGGTGTCGACCCGGCCCGCGCTGATCGAGGTGGCGACGATGGTCAGCTTGCCGCCGACGACATCGCCCAGCCGGGCCGCCGCACCGATGGTCAGCGAAAAGGCGCGCCCCGGCCCCGCCCCCAGCGTCACGCCCGAGCCGGGCGTATAGCCGCTCAACTCGCCATTGGGCGCCGCGATGGTCAGGTCGCCCGTCCGGCTTACGATCTGCGGCGCACGGACATTGCCGGTGGCCGAGACGCTGGCCGAACCCACCGCATCGAGGCCGTTGACCAGCAGGACATCCGCATTGCCGCCCGCCGCCGACAGCGTCGCCGCACCGCCCGAGGTCACGCCCACCGCGTTCAGCGTTCCGCCCGAGTTGATCGTGACGTCGCCCGTCCGGGTCGTGATTTGCCCCAGATCGACCGTCCCTTGCGCCGCCGACAGGCCGACCGCGCCGCTGGTGGCGATATCACCGGTGGTCAGGCTGCCGCTCGATGCCGTAGCGGTCAGCGCCGTCGCGTTGACGGCCCCGACATTCACGCTGCTTCCGCCCAGCGTCGTGGCACCACCCGCGTTGATCGATCCCAGCGCGAGCGCCCCGGTCGCCGTCGCATTGACCGCGCCCTGGGTGGTGATCGCGCCACCCTGAAGGCCGCCGGTCGCCGTTGCGGAGAGCGATGTGCCGGTCATTGTGCCGAAGCGGACATCGCCCCCGCTCAGCGCCGCCGCGCCGCTCAGCGTCAGGTCACCCAGGTTCAGGGCGTCGCTGCCCGTCACCGCCGACAGATTGACGGCGTCGACATTGCCCGCCGTGATGCTCCGACCCTGAAGCGTCGTGTCGCCCTGCGTCGCGATCGCGCCACCGGTCAGCGTACCCGTCGCGGTCGCCTTGAGCGTCTTTGCGCCGACGCGCCCGAAGGCCAGCGTTCCGCCGTTCAGCGTGACAGCATCGCCTGCATTGATCGCGCCCGTGGTCAGCGCCCCGCTGCCCGCGTCGATCGCTACGCCGCCGGTGCCGACATTGATCGCGCCGGTCGTGACGCCGCCCGCCGCCGCCAGCGACAGGCCGCTGCCCAACGTCAGGTCGCCGGTGCGGATGCTCGACGCGCCCGTGGCGGCAAAGCCGCTGGCCGTGACACTGCCCACGCCGATCGCGCCGCCGCTGGTGGTCAGCGTGACCGCCGAGGTCCCGTTGCCGCCGCCCAGGCTGCTGCTCGGATCGAACGCGATGTCGCCGGTCGCCGTCAGGGTCAGCGCCTTGCCGCCCTGGCTGTTGCTGTCCGACAGGATGGAAGTGGCGGTCGCAGCGGTGATGCCACCGGCAGTGCTGGTCACGGCATAGGCGCCGGTGGCGCTATGCACTCCGCCCAGCGACACGGCCTTCGCGGCCACCGCGACATCGCCCTGCGCCTGCACGCCGCCGAGCAATGCGGCATTGCCCTGCGCATTCACGGTCAGTCCGGCACTCGACAGCGCGCCGCCGACGCCGACATCGCCGGTCGCGGTCAGTGCCACCGCGCCGGTCGCGGTCAGGGCGTTGCGGATCGCCACCGCGCCGCCGGTCGCGCCGACCGTCACGCTGGTGCCGCTGATCCCGCCGACCTGGATACCTCCCGCACTCGCGGTCAGCGCGACCGGCCCGCCACGGACGCCATCCAGGGTCAATTGCGTGCCGCTGGCGCTCGCGCCCAGCGCGCCGTTGAGATTGCCGAGCGTGATCGCGCCGCCGCTGGTCAGGGTGGCGCGTCCGTTGCGGCTCTCCACCGTTCCCAGCGACAGGCCCGCACCGCTGACCAACGTGACGTCGCCGCTGGTCGACAGATTGTTCTGGACACTCAGCGCGCCCTTGGTCGCGCGCAGGCTGATCCCCTGGCCGTTGCCCGTCACCGCGATCTGGCCGACGCTCAAATTGCCGTTCAGGCTTTCGGCGGCAAAGCTGTCGACCAGGTTGAGCGCGCCGAACGCCAGCGCACCGTTGGACAGGATCGCACCGCCCAGCCGGGTCGCGTCGCCGCCCGCCGCCGATAGCGCGGTCAGCGACCGGGCGGTCACATCGCCCAGCCGAACCGGCGCATCGGCCGAGGCGTTGAAGATCCCGACACGCAGCGCGCGGTTGGTGCCGCCGGTGATGCTGCTGCCGCTCGCAAAGGCGATGCCGTCCGTGCCATTGGCCTGAAGCCGGATGAAGTCGTTCGACTGGCCGCTGGTCGAGGCGACCGCGAGCGCCCCCGTGCTGGTGATGCCGCCGCTGGAGGCCAGCAGATCGATCGCCCCGCCACTGCGCAAATTGCCGCCGGTAAAGGCGAGCGACGCGCCCGACAGGGTCACGGGCCCGCCCGCCGTCACGTCGCCACCGAAGCTCGCCGCCCCCTGCGACCCGACCGAAATCGCGTTCTGCGCCGACAGCCCGCCGACCGCCACCGCCTGGGCTGCGGTGATGGTCAGGCTTTTGGCGGAGGAAACCGCCCCCGCCGTCACATTGCCGGTAGCTGCGGTCAGCGTAACGCCGCCATTGGCGCTGGTCAGATCGCCCGCAGCGATCGATGCACCCTGCGCGGCCAGGTCACCCAGCACCGACACATTGCCCAATTGCAACGTGCCCGTGGTGTTGAGGCCGGTCAGGTTCGCTGCCCGCACCACGCCCAGCGCGATCGGGCTCGCCGGATCGGCCAGGCTGACCTTCACATCGCTTTGTCGATCCGGCCCGCCCAACAGCCTGGTATTGGGCGCAAAAGCGATTCCCGTGGTCGATAGTGCCGTCAGCGCCAGGGTCAGCGCACCACCGCCGAAATTGTCCGAATCGGACTGGAGCGTCAGTCCCGACGCGCCGGTGATCCCGCCGGCGCCCGCCGTGATCGTGATCGCGTCCTTCGCCGCCTGCGTCACCGGGCTCGCGCCGCCCAGCGTCACGCCGCTGCCCGAAACCTGATATTTCAGGCCCGCCGAAACGGGGCGCGTGATCGCGACCGCGCCGCTGCCCGCATCGATTCCAATGTCGTCGCCAGAGGAAAGCCCGGCCAGCGTCATCGCCCCGTCGCGCGTGATGGTCAGGTCGCTATCGGCCCCCACCGCACCGCCGATCGTGGTCGCACCGCTGCCGGTCAACGTGACCGCACCGCCGCGCGACAAGATCGCGCCTGTCGCCAGCGCACCGTTGGACGCGATCGTCACGCCGCGATCGGACGCGAGCGACCCGGCAGTCAGCCCCGCGCTGGTCAGGGCCAGCCCATCCTGCACATCGACATTGCCCAGCACCAGCGCGCCGGTCGTGGTCAGGCCGTTGGAAACCGATCCTGTCCCGATCGCCTGTCGCAGGCCGCGCCCGGTCACATTGCCGAGCGAGACGGCGTTGCCCGCATCGCGCTGGCGGATGTCGACATAACCCTGTCGATTGTCGCCGCCGATCAGGCTGCTGGTCGGATCGAACAGGATATTGCCCGCCGACATGCCGGTCGTCGCCAGCGTAACGCCCGCGCTGCCGCCCGATTGCAGCGTCAGGCCCGCCGCGCCGGTCAGGTCGCCATTGCCGGAGGTCAGCCGAACCGTGCGCCCCGCACTCTGGACCAGCGCCGCGCCATTGCCCAGCGTGATGCCCGCGCCTGAGCCGATATAGTCGCGGTCCGCCGTCACCGCGCCCGATACGGTCAGCGCCCCGTCGGCCGACAACAGGATATCCCGCTGGCTGGACAAGGCGCCGGTCAGGCCCATCGTCCCGCTCGCCCCGGCGATGATGTCGCTGCCACCGTCGTTGACGGTCAGACCGCCATTGACCAGCAGATTGGCCACGCCGCCCGTATCGGCCGACGCGCCCGCTACCGTGACGCCGCCGACCGCGTTGCTGGGCTTGCCCGCCGACAGGATGATGCCGCGCTCGCCGGAGGTGGCGGTGGTGACGCCCGCGTCGATCTGGAGCAGCGCATCGGTGACCGTCGATTGCGACGCGAGCGCGAACAACGCATCCTGCCCGCCGACCGTGCCGCGCACATATTGGCTTCGCCCCGATACCGGGGTGCCGCGATTAATCGTCACCGACAGCGGGCTGCTGGCCGAATAGGACAGTTTCACATCGGTCGCGGTGACGAAGGCGACATCCTGCCCGACCGCCTGGAAGTTGCCGTCCGCCTCGATCTTCGGCGCGACCATCACCAGCCCGCGATTGCCGCCCTGCACCTTGATCTGCGCACCGTTCAGCACGGTGATCGCCGATGTGCTGCCGCTGTCCGCCTCAAGTCGGTAACTGCTGCCGCCCGACAGGAAATCGCTGCTATCCACCTTCAGGGTCGACAGGACCAGCGATCCGGTGTTGAACGACGCCTTCGACCCCACGAGGATGCCGTTCGGGTTATAGACCCAGACCGCCACGTCGGAACCGCTGGTCAGCTTGCCGAGCAGCTGCGACGCATTGCCCGACACGTCGCGGTTCAGCACCGCGGCCCCGCCCGGAACCAGGAAATTCTTCTGGAAATCGGCGCTCTTGTCCTCGGGGATGCTGAACCCGTTCCAGTCGATCACCGTATTCCGCGAGTTCAGCACGACCTTCAGGTTGCCGCCCGGATTGGAGATATCGGGACTGCCGAGCACATTGCTCTGCTGGGTCTGCACGACGCTCGCCGAGGTCGGAATGGACTGCCCCCAGGCGGGCGCCGCGACTAGACCACCCAGCGTCGTGGTGCCCAGCGCACTGCTGAGCGCCAGCATCAGGCGAAGACGGCGAACGGGCGACGCGGCGTGGGTTGGGCTGGGGCTCTGGGCGGGGGTCATGGCGGGCATCCTATCGGGCGCGGTCACGGAACTGCACGGTCAGCGAGACCAGCACACGCGCGGGCGGTCGCTGCTTGTCGAGCAGCAACGCACGATCGAGCGGTTTGGCATAACCGACGTCCAGAACGAGGCGATTGGGGAAGGACAGGCGCAGGCCGCCGCCCACGCTTTCGAAACTGCGCGGCCCCTCGATCCGCGTGCGGTCCAGATTTTCGAGATAGAGATGGTCGAAGAAGCCGTAGAATTGCGTGCCCAGCGCCGAAGTCAGCGGCAGGTCCGCGCGCAGTTCGACATGGCCGCCCGCCGCGCGGTCGCCGCTGTTCGAGCCGGGGTCATAGCCGCGCCCGATGGTCAGGCTGCCCAGCGCGAACTCCTCATAGTTGAGCAGCGGATCGTTGGTCCACTGGACCTGCCCCAGCCCGGCGATACTGAAGATCGGGCCCAGCGACAGCGTGGCGTCGACCACGCCGCGCACGACCAGCGCCCGCGCATTGCCCTCCAGTCGCGAGGTCAGCTGGCCGCTGGCGAAACCCGAGCGACTGGCATCGAAAATACCCAGCCCCTTGCGCACCTCCAGCGAGGACGCGACCGACAGCCAGGGACGGCCATCGGCATCGAGGAACTGCTTGTCGGCGTCGATCCCGGCAAACAGGATGCGCAGCCGGTCGCGGGTCAGCGTCACCGCCGTATCGCCGCCGCCGACGCGCGAAATCTGGTCGACCAGATCGAAGCCGGCCCGTGCCCGCGCATTGCCGCGCACCGATCGGATCAGCGGCTTGGTCACGTCGATCCCGGCGATCAGCGTGTTGGTCCGCAGGTCGAGCGCCCCCAGATCGGGCCGCGACCAGGCATAGGTCGCCCGGCCGCCAAAGGTCGCGCCGTCATCGTCCAGCTGGAAGATGTGGCCGCCCTGGACGATGATCTGCTCCTTCAGATCGGTCGTGGTCGACGCGCCCAGATAGGTGATGTCGCCCAGCCCGGTCAGGCCATAGACTTCGCCCCGCGCATAGACCGTCTCACGGCCCAGCAGCGCCGAATTATAGTTCTGCGCATTGGCGAACAGCGCGAAGCGACGCGAACTGATGGTCAGGTCACCGATCACCGTTCCCGCCTCGCCCCCCGAAGGCCGCAGCGACAATGCGACGTCGAGGCCGGGCACGTCGCCCGCCAGCAGCAGGATACGCTCTGCCTCGCGCTCGTTCAGCGGATCGAGCGCCTGGATCGCCGCGATCCGTCGGCGCAGGAACGGCTCGTATCGGCCCGCGTCGCCGCGCACGCGCACTTCGACGATGCGCGCGGTCACGACCTGCAGACGCAGCACGCCATCGGTGATCTCCTGCGGCGGTATCTGCACCGACGCGACCCAGCCCTTGCGCCGCAACGCCGCATTGGCCGCATCGCGCACCGCACAGACGGCCGCGATCGGCTGATCCCCGGTGGGAAGTTCCAACCCCGACAAGGCCTCCGCGATGGGCGGCTGCAGCGGCGAGCCGTCCGGCCGCGTGAACGCCACACGCTGCAGGGTCAGCCGCAAGGGCGAGCTTTCAAACGGGCAATTCGCCTCCGCCAGCGCCCCGCGCGAGTCCACGGTGGCGGTCGATTCGGAGCGCGGCTGGGGCGTCGGCGGCGTCACCTCCTGTCGGGTCGGCAGACCGACCTGGCCCCCGACCTGCCCGGCCACCTGCGCCGCTGCCGGCCCCGCCATGACTCCGGCGATGATGCCCGCAAACGCCCCCCAGCGAAGGCCTGTCCCGTATCGCAAAACCTGTTCCCCTGATGTCTGCCGCTCCCTGCGGCGCTATGCTGTTATGGTCGTTCCCGGCGATGATCCGCCGCTAATCCTCGACATAGAGGTCGGTCAGGAACCAGCGACCGCGAAGCTGATGGAATTCGAGCGGACCGACCCGGCGATAGCCGAGCGGCTGGCCGGTATCGCGCGCAGGCGCCGGAGCCGCCAAAGCCGAACGCAACGTCCGCCGCTTGACGTCGATCGGCGCCGGATCATTCATCAGCCCAGCCAAGACTGCCGCGACTTTCGCGCGTGGCAGCGACACGATCGGATCACTGTCCAGGATACCATGCTGCCTAACGACCGGTGCGCTCGCGGCCGCAATGCCAGCCGCATCCCCGGCCCGCGCGGCGCGGGTGAAGCGTGTCCAATAATCGCCCCAGTTTTCACGCTGGGCCACGGCGCTTTGGGCCGGGTTACGATGGGCCTGATTTTGCCCTTCCTGCCCGAGCGGAGGCTCGGCCGAAGAACAGGCGGGAACGGCCATCGCCGCCATGGCCAGCAACAGAATCATCCGCCGGTCGGCCATCGCATCGCCCTTATGTCATAGCTGCTGAGCCGGTAATTCGACTCCTTCACCTGGTTGGACTGGTTGCCACCCAGCAGCGTTATGTGTGTCGCGGTCTGGGAGACGAAGAAGGCGACATGGTTGCCGGACGACGATCCGGTCGCCCGATCATGGCCGTGTCGTGTGGTGCGCAACTGGACGATGCAGCCATAGCGCGGCGTCTCCAGCCCCTGGCCCCAATTCACCCAGCTGGCGGCCGCCGCGCTGTTCGTGCCGCGTAGTCCGACTTGGCGCAGGCACCAGTTCACGAAGGACGAACACCACGGCACCGAGTCCGGCTGGCTTCCGAGCGTTGTCGTCGCGTGATATTCCATGATCCGCGGATTGTTGCCGCGCCCGGCGACCTCGGCGACGAACATCTCGGCCTGCGCCACCCGCATCCATGGCGCGCCGATGCCTGTGCCCGGCGGCCCCACTATCGCGCGGCGATGTCCGGCGGCGGCGGCCGCCGGCGCTGCACGCTTACCCTCGACCGGTGGCGGGAGATTGCGGATACCGGCGACCGGGACGCTACGCGTGGGCATCGACGCCCCGACTGCCCGGGCGGCAGGGACATGGGGCAGCGGCAAGGACGAAGGCCCCGCACCCAGGCTGCGCCAAGTCCGCGCACCGACGATCCCGTCGGCGGGAAGGCCTCGACCCGCCTGGTATTGACGAACTGCGCGGTCGGTGCGCACCCCGAATACACCATCCAGTTCCAGTACAGGCCGAACCTTGCCGGTGGTGTTCAAAAGGTGCTGCAACATCTGGACCTGTTGTCCCCGACACCCCTGATCAACTTCCATCAGGCGCATATCATGCTCCTTCAGTTGCTCAGCTATTCTTAGCTTTGTACCAAAGTCTTGGCAATGCGAACTATTTTCAGTTCAATTCATCTCCTGGTCATATCGCATACCTAGGCTGCATCGCCGGGCTGCGGATCGAACCGATAGGTGAACCGGTCGCCCTCCACCCCGACCGCGATCTCCGCGACCTCTTCGCCGCGCATCTTGCGCTCCAGCAGCGCGACCGACATGTCGGGCAGCATCGTGTTGGTCAGGATCGCGTCGATCATCCGGCCGCCCGAAGCGATCTCCGTGCAGCGGGCAACAATATGGTCGACCACCGCCGGGTCGATCGTCACCGCGATGCCGTGATGCTGCGCGATCCGTCGCTCGATCCGGCCCAGTTGCAGGCGGACGATCCCGGACAGCACCGTCTTGGAGAGCGGATAATAGGGCAGAACCTGCAACCGGCCGAGCAACGCGGGCGGAAACACCTTGAGCAATTCGGGGCGCAGCGCGGTCGCCAGCCCCTCAGGCTCGGGGGCCATCTCCTCGTCCTCGGCCAGGGTCGAGATCAGGTCGGTCCCGACGTTCGAGGTCAGCAGGATCACCGTGTTGCGGAAATCGATATGCCGCCCCTCGGCATCGTTCATGAAGCCCTTGTCGAACACCTGGAAGAACATCTCATGGACGTCCGGGTGCGCCTTCTCCACCTCGTCTAGCAGCACGACGCTATAGGGCCGCCGCCGCACCGCTTCGGTCAGGACGCCGCCCTGACCATAGCCGACATAGCCCGCGGGCGCGCCCTTCAGCGTGGAGACGGTGTGCGCCTCCTGAAACTCGCTCATGTTGATGACGATCATCGAATCGTCGCCGGAAAAGAGCAGTTCGGACAGGGCATGGGCCGTCTCTGTCTTGCCGACGCCCGACGGCCCGCAAAGCATGAAGACGCCGACCGGCTTGTCCGGGTTGTCGAGCTTGGCACGGCTGGTCTGGATACGCTTGGCGATGGCCTCCATCGCATGATCCTGGCCGATCACCCGCGCCTTCAGCGCGTCGGCGATAGTCAGGACGCTGGCGATCTCGTCCTTTACCATCCGGCCGACCGGGATGCCGGTCCAGTCCCCGACGACCGAGGCGACGGCGTCCGCATCGACCACGCCGAACACCATCGGTGCATCGCCCGCTGCCGCGCGCGCCTCGGCCAAGGCCGTTTCCAGCGCCTCGCCACCCGCCTCGCGCGCGGTCCGCACCGCCTCCAGCGCAGCCTTTTCCTGGGCCCATTTGGCCTCGATCACCTCCAGCACGCCGCGCGCCTCGGCAATCGCCTCGTCCAGGCCGCCCAGATCGCCACCGGAGCGATAGCGCGCCTCGATCTCCCGTTCGACGATGCCGCGTTCGACCTCCAGCAAGGCCAGCCGCCGCCGCTGATCCTCGACCGGGGCCGGGGTGGCGTTCTGCGACACGGCGACCCGCGCGGCGGCGGTATCGATCAGGCTGACCGCCTTGTCGGGCAGCTGCCGGGCGGGCACGTAACGCTGCGACAGTGTGACCGCCGCCGCCACCGCATCGTCCAGGATCACGACGTCGTGATGCGCCTCCATCGCGGGCACGACCGAGCGCAGCATCGCGATCGCGACGGGTGCCTCTGGCTCGGCCACATCGACCGTCTGGAACCGCCGGGTGAGCGCCGGGTCCTTCTCGAAATATTGCCGATATTCGGCATAGGTGGTCGCCGCGATCGTCCGCAGCCGCCCACGCGCCAGCGCCGGTTTCAGCAGGTTGGCGGCGTCCCCCGTCCCCGCCTGTCCGCCCGCACCGATCAGCGTATGCGCCTCGTCGATGAACAGGATAACGGGCGTCGCCGCGCCCTCGACCTCGTCGATGACCTGGCGAAGGCGCTTTTCGAACTCGCCCTTCACACCTGCGCCCGCCTGCATCAGCGTCACGTCCAGCGCGCGGACCTCGACATGGCGCAGCGCGGGCGGCACGTCGCCATCGGCGATGCGGCGCGCAAAACCCTCAACGACGGCGGTTTTGCCGACCCCCGCCTCGCCGATGAGGATCGGATTGTTCTGGCGACGGCGCAGCAGCACATCAACCAGTTGCCGGATCTCGGCATCGCGGCCGACGATCGCGTCGATCTCCCCTGCCCGCGCCTTGGCAGTCAGATCCACCGAATAGCGCGCCAGCGCCTCACCGGTGACTGCCGCCGCCTGGGACGGGCTGTCCGAGGCTCCAGCGGGCTCGACCGATGCGCCCAGGATCGCCGCGAACTCGGCTCCCAGCCGCTCGACCTGCACCTTGCGCCATTCGTTGCTGGTGGCGAACAAGGCGTTGCGCAGCGTGGACGTGCGCAACATGCCATAGATCAGGTGACCGGTCCGAACCTTCGCCGCACCGAATTGCAGTGAAGCGTAGAGCCAGCCCTTCTCGATCGCTTCCTCGACCTGCGGCGCGAAGTCGGAAATCGCCGAAGCGCCACGCGGCAATATGTCGAGCGAGCCGACCACGTCCCGCGCCAGCTTCGCCTCATCCAACCCGAAGGTCCGCCGGATCGCCGCCACGTCGCCCTGCGGGTCCTGCACCATCAGGTGGACCCAGTGAACCAGCTCGACATAAGGGTTGCCCCGCATCCGGGCAAAGCCGGTGGCGGATTCAATCGATGTCAGTGCAGCCGCGTCCAGTCGCCCGAACAATGATGCACGGCTGATCTCGGTCATGCGCTCCCCCCGGAATGGCGCGGGCTTAAGCCCGGTTTCGGATGTGCAACGATCTCGATGACAGAATGTTGCATGGTGTGATGACGTTACGGTCGGACGGTTCGAGTCAAAGGGCGGGTGATGCGGTTATGACTGGCAATCATCCGCCAGAACGTTGAACCCGCTTTCCAATTGTTCGGCGGCATTACCTTTCGGCGTATCGCCCTTTTCCGGTATCGACAGCTTGATCGGCGGCCCGTCCTGCTCGATCGTGAAGATCCGACATCCGGCGATGGTGTGGCTGAGGATGTTTTGCACCTTGGTCCAATCGACCGTCGTCGATCTGGTCGCCGTCAGGATGCTCGTCTTGCATCGATCGTCGAGCCGGAAATCGGTGATGCGTCCACTCTCCAGCATTCCGCCGTCCAACAGGATTTCGCGGAGCAGCCTCGTTCCGGTTCGATGCGTGCGGTCGATAGTATACGCCCCTTGCGTGGCGACAGGCGCGGGTGCCTCCGCCGTACTCGGGACTTGATGGACCGTGGCGCCATCCGATTTCGCCTGACACACCGTCACGCTCAATGCGGCAACCGCCATGATAACTCGGGTCTTTATCATCGCTCTCCCATCCCGCGCTCTGCGTCAGCCCGCGTCCAAGGTGGCTCCGCAGTTCTCGGCAAGCAGGCCCATGCCCATGGTGACCCGGTCGGCAATGTCGCCCGACGGAACGGCAACCTTCTTTGCCCCGTCGGCCGTGCCGATGATCGTCACATCGCGTCCGCCAATCGTCTCCGGCGCCAAATTCCCGACCTTGGACCAATCGACATTCGCGCGCGCCTTTGTCGTGACGAAGGCGGAAGCACATGATCTTTGCGCAACGAGGTCAATGATCGGTTCGCCGTCCAACGTTGCATGGCCGATCAGATTTTGGCGAAGCGATAGCATAGTCCGCTTGTTGATAGCGGCATTTTCAGAATCGGCTTGCTCGGCCACCGGCGACTCATCAACGGCATTCCCTATAGTGGAACCGGTCGAAGCCGTCGAATTTTCCACAGTGCTCGTGTTGTGCAGTTCGCTGGCGTCTGCACCGACGACCTTGCCACACCCCGAAATCATGAGCGCCAAGCAGACGATCCGATACATACCTGTATATATCATCGATACTCTCCATATAGGAAAAGCTTGGTTTCGGCAGCCCGCCGACAAACCAAGCTATCAACGCGCCGCTTCCCCGAATAAACATATTTGGAAAGCTGCATCATCGCATCATGATAGCGCTCTTCATTGATCAACTTGATGACCTTTGACCAACCGCCACCAGTATTATAGGCATAGGAGACAAGGGCATCGAACTGATATTGCGTCAATTCGATGCGCACGTCTCGCCGTACCGGCCGCTCATATTGCGCGATAACGCGCTGCAAAAGCTGTGCTTGCTGCGCATCGGTCAACGACAGTAAGTTTTTATTGGTATTGACGAAATTTGTGGCGGCCGCGGCTTGTTTTCCTGCTCCCTGCGCCGCTTTGGCAGCGACATCGGGTGCTATACCGATCGCCTCCAAGTCTGCTGCGATGCTCGCCTGTGTTTGATCTTTCATGTCATAGCCGGGGCCGATCGTAACACCACTGGCCGCAGTCGGATGGTGAAGACGCTGACTGACGCCCGGCTGCCCTTCGTGCCGAACGATGAACTGGCGCCCTTTCAAGGACATCCGCATGTTCGCGGCGCTGCTTTTCAGCGCATCGGTTTCGGGCGAACGTTCGGCGCGTTTGCGCGCTGGATCGACAATGGGCCGCAATCAGCCGCGATCACCTCTTCGTACCGGGCTGGCCGATGGGGACGGCGTATCCGAACGCCTTGACGGCCGAGGTGACTGCCCATTGAGCGCCCCCCATGTCAGAGGTCCGACAATGCCGTCTGGAGGATACAAGGCCAAGCCGCCGTTGCGCGATCCTGACCGCACGCTCCGTTCGAGGACCGAAAACCCCATCGATCTGCAGGACGGACTGGAATTGCCGTAAAATCTGCTGAAGTTTCTTTACCTCTTCGCCACGCACGCCTTGCTTGAGGATCATGATTTCATTTTCCCAAAAGCACTTTGCTGATCATCATGTCCCGGATCGCGCCATACTCCCGCCCCGCCGCAGATGCGCATCGCCCCGCACGCCCTCCCCGCCGCCGCCGAGCCAGCCGGTCCAGCCCAGGCGGGTCGTGCCGTCGAGCCGGGCGGGGCGGGCATCGCGGCCTTCGACTTCCAGCGCGACGTCCCATTCCAGGTGGCTGGGGGCGAAGGCGGTCAGCGCCTCCGACAGGATGCGGAACCGCGCGCCAGAGGGGAGCAGCGCCTCGTAATCCGCGCGCGAGCGGGCGCGGATGACCACGCGAAAGGCGTCGGAGGCGATCTTGGCGCGGCCGCCCAGCATCGCCTCGTTCCCCAAGCCGCAAAAGGAGCGCCCCAGCCGCGTCCGGTCCGCGTCGTCGATCTCGCGCCAGCGCGGCTGGAACTCCAGCACACGGACCGGCTGGCCGAGCAGATGGGTCATCGCATCCTCGATCGCACCGGCACTGCGCCGCGACGCGAACAGCGCGGCATAATGAAGCCGCGCCCGTGCCGGGAAGTCGCTGGCATCGCCGACGCCCTCCGCTGCGCCGCTCAGGCGGGCGACGTGATCGGCGAAGCGGTCATCGGCCGGTCGATCGGCTTGCGCGGCAGGCTGCGAATCCGCCCAGGCGCGATAGAAGAATTGCAGCATCCGCCCCGCGAGCAGATCGAGCCAGCCCCCGAAGGGCCGTTTCTTGGCATAGCGGCGCTCGAACACCGCGAATTCGGTCATGTGCGAGGGCAACGGCCCCATCGGACCGGTCAGCCCGAACCAGAAGCCGCCGATCCGCGCCCGGCCCTGGCGGACCTCCACCTCCTCCAGCGTCGAGTCCGGGAAGGCCAGCGTCGGGACTTGCGTCAGGTCGGCGATGCTCTGCGACGGGCGGCGCGCGAGGCCGATACGCGGCAGGCCGGGCGCGCGTGCCTCCGCCCCCCGGACGACGGGAAACAGCCCGAAACGCTTTCGCGCGGCCGCCGCCGCCTGCAGAAAGCTCAGATGCTGTGGCGGCGGCCGATCCTCAGCGGCCATCGCTGGAATTCCCCTTCGTTGGTGCTGGACACATGGGTTTCGGTGAAGGCGTTGATGCTGGCGAACTCGGCCAGGAAGCGTTCGAGCACCGCGGAGAACAGGAACATCCGCCCCTTGTCGAACGCGGCGTCGTCCAGCGTCACGTCGATCCGGTGCCCGCGCGCGATCGCCATCCTGTCCATGCCGGGCACACGCCGCGCCACGCGGGTCGAGCGGATCGCCGCCACGCCGTCGACCTGGCGGCGCGAGGCGGCATCATCCTGTCGTCCATAGAGCGCCAGATGATCGCGCAGCACCTGCGGATCGTCGCCATCCTCCGGCGCGAGCGTCATATAGTTGGGCGTCAGATGGCCGATCACCCGCCATGCGGCATCGCCCATGCCCATGGGCGGCTTGGGCCGGGTCGGAGCGCGCAGCACGCTGACCGCGCGGGCGGGCACGCCGGAGACGATGAAATGCTGGTCGCCGCGAAACTGGAGCAATTCGGGCAGTTCGCGATTGGTGACCAGCGCGCGCACCGCCAGCTCATCGATCTGGTCCAGTCGGGTGGCATCGCCCGGCGCGGTCAGGCTGATCCAGGTCTCGGTCCCGGTATATTCGCCACGCCGCCGTAACTTCTGTTCACGGGTCGACAGCCGCCGGGGGCGAAGCTGCGTCGTGTAGAACAGCGCCTCGTTCCAGTCATAGAGGAGCGCGCCATAAGCATAGAGCGGCGCGACGGTGCGCGCATCGGTGTTGTTCGCCGAATAGGCCTGCACATCGAGCAGGCGAAACACCTCGAAATCCAGCGGCCGGGCGCGATCGGGAATGACGTGATGCTCATGCTCGAAGCGTGAGACGCGGACGCGGCCAAGCTGCTTCTCGAACAGGTTGATCGCGGGCGTGGCGAACAGGCGGAGATTGGCGGGCTCGACCGCATTGTGCAGCACGGGTGCGGACCGCTTGAAGAGCAGCACGACGTCACATGCCTTGGGACTGTCGGCAAAGGCTCGGTCGAGCCGGGGCAGATCGACGAACAGGAAGCGTTCGGGACAAGCAAAATACTCGCTGAGCAACCGGTAACCGCGAAACGAGCGCAGTTCGGCAGGCAGCAGCGCCTGATCATCCTCGAACCCGACCTGTTCGGGCAGCGGCAGCTTCTTCCACCCCTCCGCCCCCGCCGCCGCATCGGCCGAGCGCGCGATCACCGCCAGCGTCTCCCCGACCATCTGGCGGTACAGTTCGGCGGGCAAGGCCTCCGCCCCCGACAGATAGAGCGGCAGCGAGCGGGGCAGCACCTGGGGCAGCGACGCACCGCCCGTCGCCTCGAACCGGATGCGCAGCGCCGCTTCGGCCCGGACATTGGCCGCGCTGGCAAAGGGCGCGACCGCCGCGCGGCTGGCCAGATATTCGACCTGGGTGATCTTCAGCGGCCAGAGCGTAACCTCATGCCCGGTGCGGAACTCGACCGGTACGCCGTCCTGCTCGGTCGCCGTCGCGGTCAACGGCGTGCCGCGCGCGACCTGATGCCCCTTGATGAGGATCGGGTCGCCTTCCTTCGGCTCGAAACCGACCACGCACATGGACGGCATGGGCGCGAGATAATGCGGCTGGACCGCATGGAGCAGATGCTGGGTGAATTCGGGATATTGATCCGCGATCTTCAACTGCACCCGCGCGCCCAGATAGGCCACGCCCTCGAGCAGACGCTCGACATAGGGGTCGGGATCGGTCGGCGTCTTCAGGCCCAGGCGACCGGCGACCGCCTCATGCTCCTCGCCGAACGCCCGCGCCTCCTCACGCAGATAGGCGAGTTCGTCATTGTAGAAGCGCAAGAGGCGCGGATCGATTCCCGACGACATCGCCTATTCGCGCACGTTGACCGACAGGGTTTCCGCCTCGACCTCGGTGCGGAACTTGACCGGCATCACCTGTGCCGCCGAGGTAATGTCGCCCTGGATCAGGAAGGTCAGCGCGTGGGGATCGTCCTCGCTCTCCACCGGATCGACGGTCAGGCCTTCCCGCGACAGGCGCGGCTCGAACAGGCGGACCGCCCGCCGTATCTCGCGCGCCCGCGCCAGCACTGCACGCCGGTTGAGCGTCCTCCCCGCCAGATCGGTCAGCCCGTAATTGAGGACGGAGTCACGGACATGCGGATAGGGCTCCAGATCGACCAGCGATTCCAGATTGGTCGTGTTGAGCAGCCAGGCCAAGTCACGCCTTATGGTCGCGCGCAACGCGGTCTCGTTGAACCGCTCCAGCTTGGGCACCGAATAATAACGGAATTTCTCGCGGCTGACCTCCGGCGCTTCATCGCTCATGTCGCGCAGGCCGGAGATTTCCAGGTCGGCGACCAGCTTGTCGTAAAGCGTCGGGGTCAGGCGTTGGGATACGGCCATCGCTGCGTCACCCGAACCGCAGGCTGCGCAGGCTCAACAGACCATGATCCTCGTCTCCCGAGGTGATCAGCACGCGCTGGCCCGAACCACGTCCGTCCTCGCCCCAGTTCGTCGCACGGGCCAGCGTCTCCGCCGGGTCGTGCGCCTGGCCCGGATAGCGGGCGGGAAGCAGGGCGGCGATGCGGGGGCCGCTCGCCAGGGTGATCTCGACCGGATACCAGACGATGTCGCGCAGGTCGCGCGGCCCCTCGCTGACGATCTCGGTCACGCTGGCAAAGGGGAGCCAGCCATATCGGCCCCCGATAATCGCCTCCAGCGTCGGGCCGAAGCGCGGATCGGCATCGGCGATCCAGTCGAAAGGAATCTCGTTCAGTTGTCCGGGCGTATCGGGCGCGGAATCGAAACCGGCCTCGCGCAGTCGTTCGGCTTCGTCGGTCCGGCCCTGCGCTTCCGCCTCGAGCGCGGCGGCCAGCGGCGCGGCCCATTCGGCCCCGCCATGAATGTCGGCCCGGATGGTCCCGGCAAACACCGCTTCGCGCTGGCGCTCCGCCTCGATCGCCTGGCCATAGACGACGGAGAGCATCTGCGCCTCCGGCGACAATTGGGCAAGCGAACCAAGCTGCGCCTTCGCCTTGTCCCATTCCCCGGCAATCGCCAGCAACTGGAACAGGAACATGCGGTTGGGCACGTTTCCGGGGTCGCGCCGGACGACCTCGACCAAGGCACGTCGTGCCCCGTCGAGATCGCCCGCACGCAGACGATCGTCCGCTTCGTTCATATCGCTCTCCAGCGGACGATCGGCCGGGCTTAGCCCGCCTCGTTCTGACGAATATCGTAGTAAGCGGTGACGACGCCGCCGTCCTTGCCACCCTGCGCGTTCTGCGCCTGATAGTCGAAGGTCACCTTGGCGCAGTTGAACGTCACCGACTCCATGATCGCATCGCCGCCGGACGCGCCATTATTGTGGATGTCGGAGACGATGATGTCTTCCAGCTTGATCTTGTAATAGGTCAGCGGCGACGAGCCATCACCCGCCTTTTGCGAGTAGATGATCGCTTCCTTGATGTGCTTGCCCGAGGCGCAGGCCTTGAACAGCAGCGGCGACGACTTGTCGACTTCCTTCTGGATTCGGATGTCGGAGATTTCGGCCTTGCCCGAACCGCCACCGGCACCGCCGGAGTGGAACGAACCATGCTGAACCGCGCCGAAATCGAACGAAATGATATCGATTTCGCCCTGGTGGTTCTTCTTGCTCGATTCGCCGTGGATACCGTCAATTTTGAGGAAAAGATCGACTGCCATGAGTTTCTCCTATCTCTACTTCAGGATTGGGATGCGCCGGTTCAGCCCGACGTCTTGGGTAGGCGTGAAACCATACTCAGCGTAACGTCCATGCCCTCCAGCTGGTAATGCGGAACGAACATGAACTTACCCTTATAATAACCGGGATTCTCTTCGTCCGGCACAACTTCGATCTTCGCCTGCTTCAACGGCAGGCGCGCCTTGGTCTCTTCATTCGACGTCGTGGGCGAACCATCGACATATTGAAGGACCCAGTTGTTCAGATCGCGCTGCAACTGTTCCGCCTCACGCGAGCCGCCGACCCAGTCGCGGACCATGCACTTGAGGTAGTGGGCGAAGCGACAGCTGGCGAAGATATAGGGCAGCCGCGCCGACAGGTTCGCGTTGGCCGTCGCCTCCTTCTTGTCATAGGCGGCAGGACGATGGACCGTCTGCGCGCCGATGAAGGTCGCTTGGTCGGTATTCTTGCGGTGGACCAGCGCCATCAGGCCCGCCGACGACAGCTCCGCCTCGCGCCGGTCGCTGATCGCGATCTCGGTCGGGCATTTCTGATCGATCCCGCCCTCGTCGGTCGGGAAGGTCGCGGTCGGCAGTTCCTCGACTGTACCGCCCGATTCCACGCCGCGGATACGCGTCGTCCAACCATAAGTGTTGAACGCCTCGGTGATGCGCGTGCCCATCGCATAGGCAGCGTTCAGCCACAGATGCTGGTCGTGCTCGCCGCCGGTATCTTCCTCGAAATCGAATTCGTCGACCGGATCGGTCTTGGCCCCGTAAAGCGGACGCCCCAGGAAGCGCGGCAGCGCCAATGCCAGGTAACGGCTGTCCTCCGACTGGCGGAACGAGCGCCAGGCGGCGTAATCGGTCGCCTCGAACAGCTTGCCCAGGTCGCGCGGGTTCGACAGCTCGGTCCAGCTGTCCATGCCGAGCAGGCTGGGAGCGGCGGCCGCGATGAAGGGGGCATGGCTGGCCGCGCCGATCCGCGACAGGCCGCGCATCACCTCCAGATCGGGGGCGCTGTGGTCGAAATAAAAGTCGCAGACGAACGCGCCGTAAGGCTGGCCGCCCAGCTGGCCGAATTCCGACTCATAGACCTTCTTGAACAGCGGGCTCTGGTCCCAGGCGGCGTCGCGATACTGGCGGAACATCCGCCGACACTCTTCCTTGGACATGTTCATCACGCGGATTTTCATGTCTTTGCCGGTCGAGGTGTTCATGACGAGGTAGTTGAGCCCCCGCCATGCCGCCTCGAGCTGCTGAAACTCCGGATGATGGATGATCTGGTTGATCTGTTCGGTCAGCTTGCGGTCGATCGCCGCGCGCATCGCATCGACCGTGGCGAACACGTCGCCGCCGATGATCTTGGCATCGCCCAGCGCCTGCTGCGCGAGCGTCTGCACCGCCTGTTCGATGCGGTTCTTGCGCTCGTCATTGGCGGGGCGGAACTCCTTCTGGAGCAACGCCTGGAAATCGTCGAGTTCCCCTGCGGTCGCGGGGGCTGCTTCACTGGTCTGACTGAGCGCCTCTTGCGCCATGATACCGCTCCGATCCGTTAGATGGACTGGCCCCCTGCCGGGCCGCCGCTATTCGCCAAACTGTCCGGTTTCAGTCCGCCTTGGCCTCGGCCGTCGGTGCCTCGCCGTCCGTCTGGCGCGCGGCCGAAATCGCCTGCAGCAACGCCGGATCGCGCAGCACGCGGTCGAGCAGGTCCTGCGCGCCGTGCTTGCCGTCCATATAGGACAACAGATCCTCCAGCTGGGTCCGCGCCTCCAGCAGCTTGGCCAGAGGCTCGATCTTGCGCGCGATCTCGCCCGGCGAGAAATCGTTCATCGAGTTGAAGGTCATGTCGACCGCGATCTTGCCGTCGCCGTTCAGCGTATTGTCGACGGCAAAGGCGACGCGGGGCGCGATCGCCTCCATCCGCTGGTCGAAATTGTCCATATCAACATCGATGAATTCGCGCGATTCCGCCGCCTTCTTGTCCTTCAGGCTCTTGCCCGACAGGTCGGAGATCACGCCCATGACGAAGGGGAGTTCGATCTTCTGGCGCGCGCCATAGGTCTCGACCTCATATTCGATATGGACCCGAGGCTTCCGATTTTCGCGAATGAACCGCTGACCGCTTTTGATCGCCATGTGCTCCGTCCCGTTCTTCAGCCTCTGCGGGGCTTCCCCCGCTTAATGTTTCAGGGCCGTAATGGCTCCCTGATCACGATCTGCTTTATCTTGATCTACATCATATCCGAGGAGGAATCCGCCTCCGCCCGGGCTCGCAGCACCGCCGTCGCGTCGCTGACACTGTTCGGTGCGATGTCCGCCAGGATCGCCATGAAATCCATGGTGATCCAACCCTTTACCCGACCCAGCGCGACCGGGATCGGGCTCGACGGTTCGACCCGGCCATAATAGTCGATGACCGCATCGAGCGCGCGGGCCACATCCTCGCGCGACTGGATACGGCCGGTGCCGCTAGGCCCCATGCCGCCCGGCGCGGCCGACAGGGCGATCGGCCGGTCGTCGCCGGCGTCAGCCCCCACCTCGCCGGTCTGACGGACAAAGGGGGTAAGCGCGTGGACGATACCCTCGATCGCTTCATAGGTCGGACGGAAATTGGTGCCGGTCTGCCCCGCCTCCCCCGCCTTTTCGGAGAGAACAGCGTCGGCGCGTTGCAGGGCCGCCTCGATGCGGCGGAACTGGTCGACGATCGCCTCGACCCGCTCGACCGGTGTATCGGCCAGCGCCGCACGGAACGGGCCATAGCCGTCAGCCATGCCGTCCTCGCTGAACCGCTGGATATCCGCCCCGTCATACTCGCCCAGCCGTGGATGCTGGATCAGCGGCACACGGCGCAGCGGCGCCAGGAACTCGCCGATCCGGACCAGCGACTCGCACGCGCCCTTGCGCCCCTCGATCCCATATTCCTCGATCGTCGGATGCGCGCTGTCCCAGAACTGCTTGAAAAGCCCGGCGAGCAACTGCACGCCCGCCTCGACCACCGAAAGATCGCCCGCTCGCGCCCCAGCCCGGGCGAGATAGACGGCCAGCCAGACATCGCGGGTCGCCTGCGCCTGCACCTCGATCATCGCGATCGTGCCGCGCCAGTCCACCTCGTCCGCCGGATCGCTGAACGCCTGTTCGATCGTCTGGCGCGCGGGCTCATAGGACAGGTCCGGCCCCGCCGGCGCATCGGGCGCGATCGGCGTCAGCAGCGCGGCGATATCGGTGCTGGGGGCCATGTCCGACACCAGCAGCGCCTCAGGAAATCAGCTCGGCTTCGACGCGACGATTAGCGGGATCACCCTTGCCATGGCCGGGCAGCGGCACCGCCGAGCCGAAGCCCCGCGTCTCCAGGCGACGACGATCGACGCCCAGCACGACCAGATAATCCGCCACCGCCTTGGCCCGCGCGGCCGACAAGGGGCCGTTGATCCGCGCACCGCCGCGCAGGTCGGTATGCCCCTCGATCAGGAAACGCTTGTCCTTCAGCTCGGGCATCAGCAGCGAACGGGCAAAGACCTGCGCCGCGCGCGTGCCCTCAGCCGACAGCTGCGCCGAATTGAGTTCGAACCCGATCATCAGATCGGCCCGCGGGCGCTGGGTCGCGCCGTAGTTCACGGCCGGAGCGGACGGAGCGGCATAATGCGCGCGGCGCGGCGTCGGCCGGCGAGTCGCCCGCTCGATTCCGCGGGACGGCGCGGTGACAGCGGCCGTACCGCTCGCCTCGGCGGTGGGCTTCGCCAGTCGGAAACCCTTGGTCTGCGGCGCATCGCGCGTCGCCACGGGCTGCGCGCCCGCCACGCCGTCGCACTTGCCAGCGAAGGTGCAGAGATAGCTTTCGACACTCGGCCGCGCCTTGGAGGAAGCCGCCTCCTGCGCATGAGCCGAGGGGACGACCAACACGGTCGCCAAACAAGCTGTGAGCATCCGCAACGACATGGTTACTCCCGTGCATGTACCCGATGCTGCTTCACATTAGGTCGAGCGCTTGTACGAAGCAACCCATATGGCAGCATTACCGCCACAAGCTCACCCGATCCCGACCTGACATGGGCAAAACTTAGCCTATACGCACCACGTCGCATTTTTGTTTCATGACCGTCACAAAATATCTTGCGCGCGCTGATATCGATTGCTTCGCGTCTTGCAACCGGTCGGCGCGCCAGCCGTTGTATCGCCGGAACGAAGCCGGTAGGATCGGGGCCTGCGCGCGGTTTGGCGCGATCGGCGGGAGTGGTTGGTGACAGACACGACGCAACGCCTGACGCAGATGGCGATCGACGTGGGCGACGAGCAGGTCGTCCTGGAAAGAATACGGAGTTCGGAAAGGCTGAGCACACCGTTCGAGGTGCTGGCCGACATCATTTCGCCATTGGAGATCGATCTTCAGCCGCATCTCGGCAAGCCGGCCGGGCTGGCCGTGCTGGAGGATGGCGAGTTGCTGCGCCGTTTCCACGGGCTGGTGACGGCGGGCGAGTATGTGAAGGAAACCCAGTCGGGGCATCATTATCGCCTGTCGATCCGGCCCTGGACCTTCTATCTCGACCAGAACCGGCAGATGGCGATCTATCAGGACAAGACCGTCGTCCAGATCGTCAAGCAGGTGTTCGAGAATGCCGGGGTGCAGGACGTCGATTATACGCGGCTGGTCCAGCCCCGCATCCCGCGCGGCTATACGGTGCAATATCGGGAAAGCGACTTCGCCTTCGTCTCGCGCCTGATGGAGGAGGAGGGAATCTATTATTTCTTCCGCCACGACGCCGACCGCCATGTCATGATCCTGTGCGAGGGCCCCGCCTCACACCAGCCGGGCAAGCCATCGCGACTGAAATACAATGCCAACAGCGTGTCGGTGTTCACCGCCGACTCCAAGTCGCGGTTCGGTGCGCAGGGCGATTATCTGCAGACCTGGATCGAGCGGGTCGCCTCCACCGCCGAGGCCAAGGTAACGGTGCGCGATTTCGACTTCGAGTCGCCCGACCAGCCCCTGTCGGCAGAGGCGAGCGGCGAAGGCGCGCACCCGCGCGACGATCGCGAGATCTTCGTCTATCCGGGCCGCTACACGCGGGAAAAAACCGGGCGCGGCGACCAGGAGCAGACGGGCCGCGACCGGGGCCAGGCGCTGCTGGATGCGCAGCGCGCCGGGCGGCGGACCTTTACCGGCACATCGCAGGCCACCGGCCTGACCACCGGCTACCGCGTCGATGTCGAGGAGCATCCGGCGGCGCGGATGAACGGGTCCTACCTCATTACATCGGCCGAACATTCCATCGCGGCGGAAAGCTATCGCTCCGGCCAGCAGGACGACGAAGACTCATACAATGTGAAGTTCGAGGCGATTCCCGCCGACACCGTCTTCCGCCCCCGCCTCGAAACGCCGCGCCCGCGCGTCCAGGGGCTGGAGTCGGCGATCGTCACCGGACCGCCGGGCGAGACGATCTACACCGACGAATATGGCCGGGTGAAGGTCCGCTTCCACTGGGACCGCGCGGACACGCCGGGCGAGCGGTCCACCTGCTGGATTCGCGTGTCGCAGACCGGCGGGCTGGGCAATGTCATCCTGCCCCGCGTCGGGCATGAGGTGCTGGTCGACTTCCTCGACGGCGATCCCGACCGACCGCTCGTCGTCGGGCGCGTCTTCAACAAGGCGCATATGCCGGTCTATGAACTGCCCGCGAACAAGACGCGAGCGGTCTGGCGGACGCTGACCTACGGCCCGTCCGGCGACTATCCCGAGACGCAGGCACTGGACAGCGGCACCAACCGCACCTCCAACGAAATCCGTTTCGAGGATAAGGGCGGCCAGGAAGAGCTGTTCATCCATGCCGAGCGCGACATGAACAGTCGCGTCCGTTTCGATGAAAGCCGCCATGTCGGCCACAACCAAGACCGTCAGGTCGGATTGGACCGCACGACCAAGGTCGGCCGCGACGACACCAAGACGATCGGACGCGATCGGACGACGCATGTGGTGGGCAAGGACGGCCTGCTGGTCGACGGCACGCTGTCGATCGAGTCCAAGACATCGATCACCTTGCGCGTCGGCAATTCGGTAATCGTCATGAACCCAGGCGGCATTCTCATCCAGTCGCCGCATGTCGAGGTGCAGGCGACGACCGAGGCCATCGTCAACGGCGGCGCGGAGACGCGGATCAACGGCAAGGCCAAGCTGGTGCTCAACGGCGCTATCACGGAGATTAATCCCGAGGGACTCGGCGATGGCGCATTCGGCGCGCCCCAGACGCTGGGTCCGGCCGCGGGCGAAGGCTGACCGGATGGCGGCGGATGGTGGCGTGAAGTCCTGGGACTCGGTACGATTGACGGAGGCGCGGCAGGTGCTGGCGCTGATGGGCGTCGATCGCGACGAATGGCCCCCGGCCGCGCTGTCGGTCATGGCGCATTATGATGCCTTGCGCGCGGCCCGCCATCGCTCGGCCGCGCTGGATTATCTGGCCCATGCGCTGCCCCGGCTGGAGGCGATCGGCTGGGCCGCGCGGATCGTGGAGAATGCCGCCCGTCACGATCCCCCGCCCCCGCGTCGTCGCCAGGCGCTCGACATGGCGTTGCGCTGGCTGGAGGCACCCAGCGAACATCATCGCCGGGCGGCGGGTGATGCCGCCGCCGCGATCCCGCGCCCGGTGGCCGAGCGGCTGCTGGCCTCCGCTGTCTTCTTTTCCGGCGGTTCGATCGCCGCCCCCGGCCAGACGGCGGTGCCCGCGCCCGACCATGTCGCGGCGCGCTATGTCGCCGGAGCGATCGGCGCCACTTGCCGCCAAGCCCCCGACCCCGCCGCCGCATTCGATGCCGCGCTGACGCTGGGCGAAGCCGTCGCCGCGCGCGGACTGGCCGCCCTCGACCGATGACCCTGACCCTCTCCATCGAAGGCGCACGCCGCCTCGACAATGGTTCGCCCTCCGAACTCGTCCTGCACCGCCGGGGCGCGATCGTCGGCCGGGCCGCCACCTGCGACTGGGCGCTGCCCGATCCGACACGCCATGTCTCCTCGCGCCATTTCGAGATCCGCTATGACGGCGGCGACTATCTGCTAATCGATTGCAGCACCAACGGCACGACCCTGGCGCAGACCGGCGAACGACTGACCGCGCCACACCGCGTCGCCGATGGCGATCGTTTTCACGTCGGCACCTTCGTCATCGCCGCGCGACTGACCGGACGGGCCGATACCGCCCAGCCGATCGCGCCGGATCAGGCCGAGCCGGTTTGGCGTGGGTGGGACGATGCGGCCCCCACACCCGCTCCCCCCGCTACGCCAGCCAGCGACGGATGGGGGCCCGCCCCGACGCCTGCGGCCGGAAGCGTGGGATGGGACTCGGTGCCGACACCCCCTTCGGCTCCCGGCGGCTCGGCCTGGCAGCCCCAGGTCGGCCCGAGCCTCGCGCGCCCCGACGATCATCGGGCCGCCGCCGGGTGGGACTCGCGGCCCGCCCCGGCTGTACCGCCCGCTTCGGGTGGCTGGCGGCCCGACGCCGCTGCCGCGCTGCCGCCGGTCGTATCGACCTGGGAAGCGGCGACCCCGCCCCCGCCGCCCGCCTCGCCCTGGTCTAGCGCCGCACCCGCACAACCCGCTTCTTTGTCACCCGACGATCTGTGGGGACGGATTGCGGAGGGCAATGTGGTGGACTGGGCGCGGGGCGGCTTCGGACAGCCCAGCGAGCCGGTTCGCGATCCGCTGGGCCTGTCGCCCGCATCCGGAGCCGCCGCCCTGCCGCCTGAGCGTCCCCAACCGCCACAGGTGGCGCCCGCCCCGGCCCCGACCTCCGATGCGCTGGCTGCTTTCGCCCAGGCCGCCGGGCTCGATCCGTCGCGCCTGGGCCCCGACGACGTGGCCCGTGCTGGCGCGCTGTTCCGGCGGCTGGTCGCGGGTCTGGTCGTGATGGTCGAGGCGCGCGCGCGCGCCAAGGCGCAGTTGGGGGCGGAGGCCACCGCCTTCAGCCCCGGCGGGCACAATCCGCTGAAATATGCCCGCACGCCCGACGAAGCGGTGGCGATGCTGCTCGGCCCGGCACAGCCCGGCTTCCTGCCCGCCGATCAGGCCATCGAGGATGCGTTTCAGGACCTGCAATCGCACCAGGTCGCCACGCTGCGGGCAATGCAGGGTGCGTTGCGCACCACGCTGGAACGCTTCTCCCCCTCGGCGATCCGCGCGCGCGCCGAGGCGGGCGGCGTCATCGAACGCATCCTTCCCGCCGCCCGCGACGCAGCGCTGTGGCAGGCCTATGAGCGCGAATTCGGCGGCGTCGCACAAGGGTCGGACGAAGCCTTTCTCGACATGTTCGCCAAGGAATTCCGTCAGGCCTATAACGAGCAGTCGCGCCGCAAGCCGGGGTAGCGCCCCTTTTCCTTCACGCGGTCCGCAACCGGCTCAGCCGATCAGGGCGCGGTGCTCGTCCAGGCGCAGGCACAGATCGGCACGCGATGGCATTTCGGCCCAGATATGGCGGGTCAGCCGCTCATAATGGCTGACGAAGCGGGCGAGTTGGGCATCGTTCATCACACCCGTGCCTGCCCCGCGCGCACGGCGCAAAGCCTCTTCCTGCTGAGTGCGCCAGCGCAGGACCGTCGGCCAGTCGGGTGGCATCATCAGCACCAGCATGTCGAGCCGGTCGAACAGCGCCGGATAGTCGGCGGCGAGCACGGCATTCACATGGCCGCGCCAGATGCCCTCGGCGTCTTCCTCCGCCTCCATCCGGTTGATCGGCGCGGCCAGCGCCTCCTCCGTCTGCGGTCGCGCGCCGACGCACCAGCCCTCGAAGATGATGAGCGAACAAGGAACGGGCGCAGCGGGCCATGTCGCTTGCGGCGCCCGGTCGTCGATCGCCTTGTCGAAACGCGGCAAGGAGACGGCCTCGCCGCGCGTGATCCCCGCCAAGGTGGCGACACCCAGCGCCACGTCATGCGTGCCCGGTACGCCCCGCGTGGCGAACAGGGGGTGCACCTCGCGCGCCAGCCGCTGGCGCTCGGCGCGGGTGCGGTAGAGATCGTCCAGCGACAGGATCGCGCTGCCCTCGAACCGCTCGGCCAACCGGGCCGCTACGGTCGATTTGCCGCTGCCTTGCGCGCCGCACAGCCCCAACACCAGCGGCGGATCGCCCGCGCGGCGCTGGGCCAGCCGATCCGCGACCAGTCCGGCGATCGCCGCTTCAGGCGACACGATCGGCGGGCTCCTCGCCGCGCAGGAACGCTGCCAGATTGTCGGCCGCGCGCATCCCCATGGCGGTGCGCGCCTCGATCGTCGCACTGCCCATATGCGGCAAAAGGACCGCGCGCGGATGGGCCAGCAGGGCGGGATGGACGACCGGCTCGTGCTCATAGACGTCCAGCCCGACGCCGCCGATCCGCCCTTGCGCCAAGGCCTCGGCCAGTGCGGCTTCGTCGATGTCCGGGCCGCGCGCGGTGTTCACGACGATGGCATGGGGCTTCATCCGCGCCAGCAGGGCAGCATCGACCAGATGGCGCGTCGCCTCGCCCCCCGGCACGTGCAGCGACAGGATATCGCATTGCGCCGCCAGTGCCTCGGGCGTCTCCACCCGCGTCGCCTGCAGCGCCCGCTCCACCTCGGGCGGCGCGGCCGAGCGGCTGGCATAACGGATGCGCATCCCCAGCCCCCTGGCCTTGGCCGCGGTCGCCCGCGCGATCCGGCCGAAGCCGATCAGGCCCAGCGTCTTGCCCGACAGCCCCTGCCCGATCAGGTGCGACGGGCGCCAGCCGGTCCACTGCCCGGCGCGCAGCTCCCGCTCGCCCTCGCCCGCCCGACGCGCGGCCATCAGCATCAGCAGGATCGCGATTTCCGCCGTCGCCTCGGTCAGCACATCGGGCGTATTGGTGACCACCACGCCCGCCGCCCGCGCCGCCGCCAGGTCGATATGATCGACGCCCGCACCATAATTGGCGAGGATGCGCACCCGCCGCTCCGGCGTGGCCAGCAGGTCCGCGTCGATCCGGTCGGTGATGGTCGGCATCCAGGCATCATAGCGGGTCATCGCCGCGACAAGTGCGGCACGATCGAGCGGCTGGTCGTCAACACTCAGCGTCGTGTCCCAGGTCTCCGTCAGATGACGCTCGACGGCATCGGGCAGGCGGCGCGTAACGAGGAGCTTGGGCAGGTCGGTCATGGCGTGCGGGCGCTCCTGTGGGCTAGGCGGCATCGGGGATACCGCGACCAAGGTCGAGCTCCAACCCCGGCACTCCAGCCGTTCAGCGCAGGGAGGCGAACTCGCGGCGGCCCCGCAACAGGGCCAGCGCCAACACACTGCCCAGGATCGGTACAATCGTCGCGCTCAGCGTGAGCAGGGTGACGCTGTCGCCTTGGGACCCGCCCAAGGACACCGGCCCCAGGGCGACGATCGCGGCGAACAGCAGGTTTCCCGCCGCCGCCGCCGATTTCAGCACCGCCAGAAACAGGCCGACCGGCGTCGCCTCGTCCTGCGAGCCCCCCGCCATCGCATGGCGCACCGTCGCGGTCAGCAGCGCCCAGACCGCCAGGTTCATCCCCCCCAGCCCCGCCCCCAGCAGCGCCAGCATCGCCCAGTCCAGCCGCTCGGCGGGCGCGAGGGTCAGGCCCGTCATGGCCAGCAGGGCCAGCGCGTGCGCCACCATCGCGATGTGGCGTGACGACCAGCGCCGCGCGACCGCCATCCAGCCGGGCAGCGCCAGCGACTGGGCGAGCGTCACGGTCAACAGCGCAGGCCCCGCCCAGCCCGGATCGCCCCGTACCGCCGCGCCGTAAAAAGGCAGGGCACGCTGGAACAGCGGCACGAACGCCGCTTGCGCGGCGATGACCAGCAACAGGCGGGAAAAATCGGGGTTGCGTGCATAATCGCGCAGCGGCTTCGGCGTGCCGGTTCGGCCTGCCGCGCGCGATGGCGGGGCCAAATGGCGCGTGGCCCAGAGCGCGACGAACAGGGTCCCCATATAGAGCGCGCCGCCGCCCATGGCGGCCATCGCCAGCGACTGGCGCTGCGCCTGCGGATCGGCGAGCGACAGGCTGGTGCCAGAGGCGAGCGCCAGCAGCGCGACACCCGACGCACTGAACAGCAGCCGCAGACCCGAAACGCGCGCCGCATCACCCGGTCGCTGCGCCACCCGGATCAGCAGCGTGTTGTGACCGACATCGCACAGCGAATAGCCGATCCGGCACGCGACGATCGCCGCAGCCACCGCCATCGGCGCCTGCAACACGAAGATCAGCCAAAAGCCCATGCCGCACAAGGGCGCGCCGAACAGGACGAGCCGGGCCAGTCCCTGAGAGCCGCCTCGCGCATCGGTCCAGCGCGCGACCGCCAGATCGAATGTCGCATCCCAGAGCAAGGTGACCGCCAGCAACGCCCCCGCCGCCAGCGGACCGAACCCCGCGATCGACACCAGATAGAAGAGCATGATGCTCTCGAAACTGGTCCACACCACGCTCTTGCCCATATTGGCGCAGCTATAGCCGAGCTGGGTACCCAGGACCGATCCATTCGCTTCCCGCCCCTGTCGGACAGAGGAATCGCTGGAAAGGATGTCGGGGTCGACCGTCGCCATGGACCCACGCCCCTAGACCCGGCGGCTTTCATTTATTTGACACGGCGAAAATATAGGCCAGCGCGATGGCCCGCCCGCACCGTCCACAGATCCGCCTGAGCGAACCGCAGCGCCGCGTGCTGATGCAGTTGCGGATCGAAGGGGCCGCGCCACGCACCCGGCTGGCACAATTGCTGGGCATGAACGGCGCGACGATGACGCGGCTGACCCAATCGCTGCAGGCGCTGGACCTGATCGAGGAACTCGGCTCGCTGGACGCGGGCACGCGCGGGCGGCCGATGGTGCCGCTGACCGTGTCGGGCCATGGCGGCTGGGCGATCGGGGCCACGCCGCATCCCGGCTGGCTGGAACTGGTGATCGTCGATTTTCGCGGACGGCCGCTGGTCCATGACACGACGCCGTTCGACAGCCCGGACCCGCGCGTCTTCGCCAAGGTCGTGGAGGCGCGGCTCCAGGCGCTGGCGGCGACGCATGGCTTCATGCGCGGCCGGTTCCTGGGCCTGGGTGTCGCGGTGCCCGGCTATGCGCTGCCCGGCGACCGCAACCGGCGCATCGTCGTCGACCGGGTGGCGGGATGGAACGAGGTGCCGCTCGCCGAGCTACTGGGCGATGCGCTGGGCATGCCGGTCTGGATCGAGAATGACGCGAGCGCGGCGACGCTGGCCGAATATTATCAGGACGGGATGATCGGACGCTATCGATCGATCCTGACGCTGTTCCTGGGCCATGGCGTCGGCGGCGGCCTGATCGCGGAGCGTGACCTGTTCCTGGGCGAACATGGCAATGCCGGGGAGGTCGGGCGTCTGTTCCCCGGTCACCGCGAACGCCCCTCCGGCATCGACCTGCTCCTGACCCTGCGCGAACAGGGTGTGGCGATCGACTCGCTGGCCGAGATCGAGGGGCTGCTCGACAGCCATGCCGAGATCATCGCCGCCTGGACCGAGCGGGTGATCGGACAGCTCGACCTCGCGGTGATGAGCGGCACCGTCTGGCTCGATCCGGGCGCGGTGGTCATCTCCGGGGCGCTGCCACTGCCGCTGCTCCGGCGGATCGGCGACGGGCTGTCCGAGCGGTCGCGCCATCGCAAGGACAATTACCGCTCGTCGCTGCCGGATATCCATGCCTCCACGATCGGCAGCCGGGCCGTGGTGATCGGCGCGGCGATGATACCGGTCCATGCCATCACGGCGACCCAAGGCCCTATTTAATTACATGTAAGCAAATAAAACTGTCATCGACGAGCGCCAAGGGGGCCGCATTACGAAACCTTGGGGGGTTAGCATGCAAACCAAATTCCTGGCGGGCGCGGCGCTGTTCGTGGCGCCGATGATGACGCAACCGGCCTTCGCCCAGACGCAAAAGCCGTCGCAGGCCGAAACGACGGCACCCGACACCGCCAAGCCCGACGCCGACCATTCGGACATCATCGTCACCGGCTCGGCTCGGCAGCAGCGCCGCTTCGACGTGTCCTATGCGGTCAATTCGCTGTCGCAGACCGATATCCAGAAGCTGGCGCCCAAGAGCACCACCGACCTGATCGGCACCCTGCCCGGCATCCATGTCGAGGCGACCGGCGGCGAAGTACAGAACATCACCCGCGTGCGCGGCATCCCGACCGATCGCGGGTTCCTCTATTATCAGCAGGACGGCCTGCCGCTGTTCCAGGAGCTGGACGGCTGGTTCTTCAACCAGGGCGACGGGATGAACCGGCTCGACCTGATGACCGATCGGATCGAAGTCGTGCGCGGCGGCCCGGCCCCGATCTACGCCAGCACGGCGGCCGCCATCGCCAACGTCATCACCGTCACCGGCACGCCGACGACGCGTGGCAAGGTGCAGGCGACGGTCGGCGACACCGGCTATCTGCGGCTCGACGCCTATCAGGCGGGCCCGGTCAACCAGGACACCTACTACGCGATCGGCGGCTTCCTCCGCTATCATGACGGCTATCGCGACTCGGGCTTCCCCAGCGATCGCGGCGGCCAGATCCGCGCCAATATCAAGCATGACCTGGCGAACGGCTTCATCAAGCTGTCGGGGCAATATACCGACGACCACAACGTCTTCTATCTGTCGATCCCGACCAACGATCCGCGCAATCCGTCGGTCAGCCTGAACCCCTATATCGACTATTTCAACGGCACGCTGAACACGCCCGCGCTGCGCGACGTCAGCATCAAGTATCGCGACGGATCGGGCATCGTGCAGACCCAGCGCGGCGACCTGGCCAATGGCCGACACATCCAGTTCGGTAATGTCGCCTTCGATTATGAGGGCGATCATGGCGACTGGCACGTCTCGGCCAAGGGCGGCCTGACGATGGGCAAGGTGCATTTCGACGCCTTCTACTCGACGGCCAACCCGGTGGACGGCACGAGCTTCGCCAATACTTACCTGGCCGCCGCCACGACGGCGTTCGGCCCCGGCATCACGCGCATGGGCTATAGCATCGCGGGCACCGGCGGGCAGACGCCCTATGACCCGGCGGCTGACTCCGGGCTGGTGATGCAGGCGCAATATCGCTCGATCCAGACCGACTTCTATTCGACGCAAGGAGACCTGTCGGTCACGCGCAAGTTCGACACCGGCATCGGCAGCCACGATATCCGCGTCGGCACCTATGGCTCGTTCTGGGGCCAGAAGATGTTCACCGCGTACCAGAATTATCTGATCCAGGTGAAGTCAAAGCCGCAGCTGCTCGACCTCGCGGCCTATGGCGCGAACGGTGCGGTGATGGGCTATGTCACCGACAAGGGTTCGCTCAACGACGCGGTTTCGGTGAATGCGGGCAGTGTCGAGGGGCAGGTGATCGCGCTCTACGGCACCGACACCTGGGACATCACCGACCGGCTGCGCTTCGATGCGGGCATTCGCCATGAATGGTACAGCTATAACGGCTATGCCCGCCTGACCGGCTCGTACAATCTGGGCGATGCGACGACGCTGGCCGACAACAGCACGCGCGGCTTCACCGGCTCGACCGGCGCGCTCAAGCTGAAGCAGCAGGCGACCAACTGGACGGTCGGCGCGAATTACGATCTCAGCCGCCATATCGGCATGTATCTGCGCGCCTCGCAACTGGAAGTGCCGCCGGGCACAACCCTCGCCTTCAGCTATCCGACCCCGGCCGTCATCCCGACCAAGGCCAAGCTGTACGAGGCGGGCATAAAGCTGGCGTCGGGCAGTTCTTACCTCTACGTCACCGGCTTCTACACCAAGTTCGATCCGCTCAACGCCAGCTTTGCGGGCTTCAACCCCGCGACCGGCCGCGCCGATGTGACGACCAACTTTATCGGCACCGCCGAGACCAAGGGCATGGAGGCCGATGGCCGCCTGAAGCTGGCCGGTCCCTTCTCGGTCGCCGGTTCGGTCACGGTGCAGAACCCGCGCTATCTGAACTTCAGCAGCAATACCGGCCTGGACGGCAGCCGGGCGAACGGCAAGCAGATCATCCGCGAGCCCAAGCTGTTCCTGAACGTCCGCCCCACCGCCGACTTCCCAATCGGCGATGCGAATGTCAGCATCTATGGCCGCTACGACTATGTCGGCCGCCGCTACACCGACTTCTTCAACTCGACCGCGCTGCCCGCTTACGGGTCGTTCGGGCTGGGCGGCATTGTGTCGTCGGGCGCGTGGCAGTTTCAGGTCGTCGGCGACAACATCACCAACGCGCACGGCTTTACCGAGGGCAATACGGCGGGCGACCGCTTCGGCCAGGGCGTGCCCACTGCGATCTTCGGACGTCCCCTGTTCGGGCGCAATGTGCGCCTGATCGTCAGCCGCAAATGGTGATCGGCGGCTGACACCCATCCCCACCCTGGGGCGGGCAGCCTCTCCGGCCGCCCGCCCCCCTTTTGATCGCCCACCCCCTTTTTGATCGAAAGCCCGTCATGAACCGTCCGCTCCTGGCCGTTATTGCCTCCTGCCTTGCCGCGTCCGCCGCCCATGCCTCGCCCGAAGGCACGATGCGCCGTCTCCACGATCCCGAGGGCGGCCTGATCGTCATCGCGCACCGCGGCTGTCACGAGGCCGCGCCGCGTCATGGCCTGGGCACGACGCCGGAAAACTCGCCCGCCGCACTGATGCAGTGTTTCGCGCTGGGCGCCGATGTGATGGAAACCGATGTGCGCCGCAGCCGCGACGGCCATCTGGTCATCATGCACGACGACAGCGTCGACCGGACCACCGACGGCACTGGCAAGGTCGGCGACCTCAGCCTCGCCCAGTTGAAGGCGTTGCGCCTGCGCCAGGACGAGGGCGGCGCAGGGGCCGCGCTGACCGACCAGCATATCCCGACGCTGGACGAACTGCTGGCGCTCGCCAAGGATCGGGTCGTCCTGAACCTCGACGTCAAGGATGCCATCTATGGCGAGGTGGTCGATGCCGTGCACCGGGCGGGCGCGCAGGACCGGGTGATCGTCAAGACCTTTGCCGGTGTCGCGTCGGTGCCGCTCGCCGCGATCGCACCCTATGACCGCGTTCCCTTCGCCGTCATTCCGATCAGCCCGCAACCCGATGCCGGAGACGTGCCGCAGATCATTGCCAACCAGATGGCGGGCCGGGTCAAGCCGATCGCGATCGAGCTGCCCGTCCTGCCGCTGACCACCCTGCCCCGCGTCATGGAGCGGGCCAAGGCGGTGGGCGTGCCCATCTGGATCAACACGCTGTTCAAGGGCTTCGTGACCGGCATGGGTGGTGACCCGGAGGCGCGGCAGGACCCCAAGGCGGTGTGGGGACGCCTGGCCGACATGGGCGTGAAGCTGTTCCAGACCGATGCGGTCGAAGACCTGCTCCGCTACCGCGACGAACGCGAAGGCAGGACGCGGTAACGGGAACCGGTCCCATCGGGGTTTGACAGGCACCCCGATGGTACGGGAAAGCCCCGCCTACGCGGCGGGGCCCCGATCCTGCGGGCGACAGGCGACCGGAGGAGACGGGAATGCGAATGCTGGTCATCGGTCTGGGCGACATCGCGCACAAGGCCTATTTGCCCGTCCTGACGGTACAGCCGTCGCTGGAACTGCATCTGGTGACCCGCAACGCGCAAGTGCTGCACGACACGGCGCGCGCGTTTCGCGTGGCGGGGGCGTATTCCAGTCTGGACGAAGCCCTGCGTGAGGGTCGGTTCGACGCCGCCTTCGTCCATGCCGCGACCGAGGCGCATCCGGCGCTAGTGGAGCACCTGCTCGATGCGCGCATCCCGACCTTCGTCGACAAGCCGCTGGCCGATACGTTGACGGAGGTGCAGCGTCTGGTCGCCCTGTCGCAGGCGCAGGACACGCTGCTGCACGTCGGCTTCAACCGGCGGTTCGCACCCTGCTATGCAGCGCTTCGGGGATCGGGAGCCGACCTGATCGTCATGGAGAAGCACCGCCATCGCCACCCGGACGCTCCGCGCCGGGTGGTCTTTGACGACTTCATCCATGTCGTCGACACGCTGCTGTTCCTCGCCCCCGGACCGGTGCGCCGCCGCGTGATCGAACCGCGCGTGGTCGACGGCCGGTTGCATGCGGTCACGCTGATGCTGGCAGGCGACGGCTTTACCGCGATCGGCATGATGCACCGCGACAGCGGCCTCAACGAAGAACGGCTGGAACTGACTGGTGGCGGTGTTCGCCATGCGGTGCTCGATATGGCCACACAAATCCACATCACCGCCGGGACCGAAAGCCGCGCGCGGCGGGGCGACTGGACCACGGTCGGCGAGCAGCGCGGGTTCCAGGCAATGTGCCTCGATTTCCTCGCCGCCGCACGCGAGCGTAGGGCAACCCCGGCGCAGGATATTCTGGCCACCCATGAACTATGCGAAGCGGTGACCGAGAGCGCCGAGCTGCTGGTCGAACGATCTACCGGCTGAGATATGCCTCCAGCGCGTCGCTGCCGCCGATCCGCTCGCCATCGACGAAGACTTGCGGCGTGGTGGCGACGTCCTGCTCCGCCTTGAACGCGTCGACCTCGTCGCGTGACGACAGGATGCGGTCGTCGACCTGATAACCCGCCGCCTCCAGCATCTGCTTGGCCCGCACGCCGAAGGGGCAGGTGTGCTCGGGCAGGATCATCCGGTAGAGGATCGCCGTCTTCTGCTCCGCCATGTTCGTCTCCTGTGGTCGCCCCGTCAGAGCGTCGGCCCGAGCAAAGGGTTCCGCTTCTCTGCCGACGCTTGCGCCCCACCGGGCCTTCCCGCATCATCGGCCGCATGACACCCACCCGCCGCTCCGTCCTTGCCGCCGGTCTTGCCCTGGTCGCCACACCCGGCGCAGCGGCGGAGACTACGCCGCGCCTTCGCCGCCTGTCGCCCGGCCTCGACCGGATGATCGCGCCGGGCACCGAGCCGGAGGTGATCGCGACCGATATCCGCTGGGCGGAAGGGCCGGTCTGGGTGCCGCGCGGCGGCTATCTGCTATTCTCCGATCCGCCCGCCAATATCGTGCGTCGCTGGCAGCGGGGGCGTGGCGTTTCGGTGGTGCTGAACCCCTCGGGCGCGGGCGGTACCGACCCCCGGCTGGTGCGCGAGCCCGGTGCCAACGGCCTGGCGCTCGACGCGCGCGGCGCGCTGCTGATCGCCAATAGCGGCGGGCGGAGCATCGACCGGGTCGACTTGGCAAGCGGCCGCCGAACGGTGCTGGCCGATCGTTATGCGGGCAAGCGCTTCAACAGCCCCAACGACCTGCACGTCGCGCGCGACGGGGCGATCTGGTTCACCGACCCGCCCTATGGATTTCAGGACGGCGACTCTTCGTCGTTGAAGGAGCAGCCGGTCAACGGCGTCTATCGCCGCCACGCCGATGGCCGGATCGACCTGATCGACGGTACGCTGACCCGGCCCAACGGCATCGCCCTGTCTCCCGACGAGCGGCGGCTCTATGTCTCGGTGTCGGATGCGGCGGCGCCCCGGATCATGGTCTATGACGTCGATCCGCACGGGCAGGTGAGCGGGCGGCGCGTGCTGCTCGATGCGCGGGCGATGGCGGCGGCGGGCGGTGCAGGGCTGCCCGACGGGATGAAGGTCGCGCGCGACGGGACGCTCGTCTGCTCGGTGCCCGGCGGCATGATGCTGATGACCCCGGAGGCCGAGCCGCTGGGCCTGATCGAACAGGGCGCGCCGATCGCGAATTGCGCCTTTGGCGAGGGCGGCCGCGCGCTGTTCATGGCGGCCAATGACCGCATCCTGCGCCTCGCCCTTCGCCCCGGCTGGCAGGGCTGAGCGACTAGGCCGCACCCTCGACGGTACTGGCCGAGACCGGGATGGCGATGGTGCAATGCACACCGTCGGGGCCCAGCACGTAAGTGGTGCGCGCGTTCAACTGATAGGGCAGCGCCCGCTCGATCAGTTCGCGCCCCTGACCGCCCCGTCGGGGATGGGGCCGGGGCGGCGGCATGGCAACGCCACTCTCCCGCCAGTCGATATGCAACCAAGGCTTGCCATCCGGGCCGGACGGGTCGAGGCACCAGGTGATCGACAGCCGCCCATCCGCCTGGCCCAGCGCGCCATATTTGATCGCGTTGGTTGCAAGCTCATGGAGCGCCATCGCCAGCGTGTGCACGGTCGAGGAACGCAGCCGCACGCCCTTCGGCCCGTCCAGCGTCACGCGCCCCGCCCGGCCGTCCATTGCCGCCAGTTCGGTCTGGATCAGGTCCTCGAACGGCACCCGGTCATGGTCGCTCAACCGCGACAACAGCCCCTGCACGCGCGACAGCGCCGCCAGCCGATCGTCGAAATGCGCCAGGAAATCGGGCAGTTCGTCGGTGCCGCGCGCCGTATGGTCGGCAATGGAGCGGACGACCCCCATCAGATTGCTGGTCCGGTGCTGCAACTCGGCGATCAGCACGCGTTGCGACGCCTCGCTCCGTCGCAACGCGGCCTCGGTCTTGTGACGCTCGGTCAAGTCGGCCGTGACCACCAGAAAGCGGCTGCCATGCCCGCCCGCCAGCGGCAGCAGCGAGATCGTGCTGCTCGCCCAGACCTGCGAGCCGTCGGGCAGGAAATAACGCTTGTCGAGCGTGCTGGGACGGCCGGTCGCGGCGGCTTGTGCGATCGCCTGCAGGCTCGGCGCCATATCGTCGGGATGGGTGATATCGGCCACGCTGGAGCGGAGCAGCAACTCGGCGGGGCGCCCGACGATCCGGCACAGCTCGTCATTCACCCGCTGGAAGCGCCCGTCTGGCGTGATGACCGACAGGCCGACCGGCGCGGTCGCGAAGATCGCCGCAAGTTGGCTCTCGGTCTCGGCCAGCTTGACCTGGACCACCTCTTCGCGGAGCCGCAATATCTCGGCCTGCGCCACCTTCCACTCGGTGATGTCGCGCGTCGTCGTCGCCACGCCGTCGCCCAGCTTCACGACCGTCTGATAGAACCAGCCGTCAAACTGTTCATGGACATAGTGACGCTCAGCCTGCTCGGGCTGGCCGGTTTCGGTCACGCGGCAAAAGGTGTCGAAAATACCCTCGACGATCACCCCCGGATTGCGCTGCAACAGGCTTTCGCCATGCACCTCGCCATAGCGGGTGGCCGAGGTGTGGTTGTTCAGCACCCAGCGGAAATCGACGATCCGGCCCCGGTCGTCGCGGATCGCCTCGAAAACCTGGATCATATCGGTCGACGCGTCCATCGTCGCCTGCAACAGCTCATAGCTGGCCTGTAACACGGCGGTACGCCGCTCTTGCCCGTCCGTCTCTTCCACCCGCGCCATTCCGACAGCCGCCTACATCCTCGCTTCTGCTGCCATAGCAGCCCGAAGAGGTCACGTATGCTGCGCATGTTAAAGCGACGCGACCGGATGGGCGCGGCATGCTCCTTGCCCTGCCCTGGGCATCCTCTACACTTGTCCGACCAAGACATAAGCGTGACGGGAGCAGGAACGGATGACGATCGATAACGGCGGGATCAGCCGTCGACAGGCGCTGGCGGGCGGGGCATGGGCCGGTGGCGCGATGCTGGGCTCGGCCGCCATGGCGACGCCGCCGCGCACCGCGATGCTGGCCCCCCGCCCGCCCATGGGGTGGAACAGCTGGAACAGCTTTGCCACCACCATCACCGAGGCGCAGGCGCGCGAAACTGCCGCCATCATGGCCCGGAAACTGCTGCCCTTCGGCTATGACATCTTCACCGTCGACATTCAGTGGTACGAGCCGGACGCGTCCAGCTATACCTATAACGCGGCGCCGGTGCCCGCGATGGATGGCTATGGCCGGTTGATCCCCGCGCCCAACCGCTTTCCGTCCAGCGCCGACGGCTCCGGCTTCACGAAGTTGGCGGCCGATGTGCATGCCTTGGGCATGAAGTTCGGCATCCACCTGATGCGCGGCATTCCCCGGCTGGCGGTCAAGCGGAACCTGCCGATCCTCGGCACCCGCTACCGCGCCGCCGACATTGCCGATACGACCAGCATCTGCCCGTGGAACCCGGACATGTACGGCGTCGACATGACCAGGCCCGGCGCACAGGCCTATTATGACAGCGTGTTCGCACTCTATGCCGGATGGGGCGTCGATTTCGTCAAGATGGACGATATGAGCCGTCCTTATGACGCCCACGCGCCCGAAATCGAGGCGGCGCACAAGGCGATCGGCGCGACCGGCCGTCCGATCATCCTCAGCCTGTCGCCGGGCGAGACCCCCGTCATCCGGGGTCCGCATGTCCGCCGCCATGCGCAGATGTGGCGCATCTCGGACGATTTCTGGGACGAATGGGCGATGCTGGAGGCGCAGTTCACCCGGCTGGAGAATTGGACACCCCATCGCGGGCCCGGCGCATGGCCCGATGCCGACATGCTGCCGCTTGGACGGCTGGCGCTGGGCAAGCGCGATACCAAGTTCACGCCCGACGAGCAGCGGACGCTGATGACGCTCTGGTCGATCGCACGCTCGCCGCTGATCATGGGCGGCGACCTGCGCTATCTGGACGCCGCCACATTGGCCCTGCTGACCAACCGCGCCGTGCTGGCGGTCAACCAAGCCTCGACCGACAACCAGCCGCATTTCGTCGCGGACGGCACGCGGATCTGGTCCGCCAAGCCCGAGGGCGCGCCCAGCGACCGCTATCTCGCGCTGTTCAACACCACCGACAAACCCCTGGAGGTCGGCATCGCCCTGTCGCAGTTGGGCCTGTCGCGTGATGTCGAAGCGATCGACCTGTGGGAAGGCAAGAGCCTGGGCCGGGCCACGCGCCGCTTCGCCCGAACCCTGCCGCCGCACGGATCGGGACTCTACCGCCTGCGCGCCTGAGGGAGGTGAACGAACCGTCCTCAACCGGACATGCCGTGGTGGGGATGAGGGTGGCAGGATGGGGCGCATGACGAACGCCCTGCCCCTGCGCCTCTGGCTTGCCCCGCTGCCGCTCCTCCTGCTGGTCGCCGCTCCGGCCAGAGCGCAGGACCGGCGACAGGTCCGCGAGCCTGCTTTGCCGACACAGGTCTGCACCAGCCTGGCTCCCGACGATGCCGCATGGCCGAAAGAGATGCGGCGGATACAGGCGGCGATCGACCACTGCCCGGCGGGTGCCGCCGTCCGACTGACCGGCGCGGGGCGCTTCGTCAGTGGGCCGCTGCGCATGAAATCGGGCGTGACGCTGTGGCTCGATCGCGGGGCGATCCTGACCGCGGTCCCCGATCCACGCGCCTATGACCGCGGGCAAGGGCTGTGCGGGACGATCGCGGCGAAGGGCAATGGCTGCCTGCCCTTCCTGTCCTTCACCGACACGCGCGGCGGCGGGATTGTCGGCGACGGGGTGATCGACGGTTCGGGCGGCGCGGTCATGGCCGGGCATGACGAAAGCTGGTGGCAGCTCGCCCGCCGTGCCCAGCGCGAGGGCGGCAAGCAGAATAATCCCCGGCTGATCGAGGCGGACGACGCGCGCGACCTGACCTTCTATCGCGTGACCCTGCGCGATGCGCCCAACTTCCATCTCGTGCTGAACGGGGTGCAGGGTGCGACCATCTGGGGTATCCGCATCGATACGCCCGCCGATGCGCGGAACACCGACGGCATCGACCCGGGCGCGTCGCAGGACGTGACCATCGCCGACAGCTTTATCCGCACCGGCGACGACAATATCGCGATCAAGGCCGGGCATGGGCCGACCCGCTACATCTCGATCCTCGACAGCCATTTCTATACGGGCCACGGCCTGTCGATCGGCAGCGAGACCAATGCCGGGGTCAGCGATATCCTGGTCCGCAACGTGACGATGGACGGCACGACCTCGGGCCTGCGGATCAAGAGCGATGCCAGCCGGGGCGGGCTGGTGACACGAGTTCGCTACGAGGGCGTCTGCCTGCGCGGCAATCAGCGGCCGATCGACTTCGACACCCGTTATGATCCGGGGGCGGGTGGGATCGATATCCCAGTCTATCGCGACATCCTGCTGAAGGATGTAACCGGAGAAAATGGCACGCTCGTGCTGCGGGGCCATGATCCGCATCATCTGATGCAGGTGACGCTGGACGGCGTGCGCTTCGCCGCGACCGCGCGGTGGCAGGTCGAGAATGCGGCTCTGTCGGCGGGTCCGGGTGGGGTATCGCCGACCCCGCCGGGCCTGACCCTGCCGCCCGCCACCGGCCCGGCACCCGATTGCGCCGCGCGCTGGATGCCGTTTCCGGCGGGCGATTAACGCACCACCGGCACCACGCCCTTGGGTGCGGCAGAAAGGCGGCGGATCAGGTCTGTTTCCGCCGCACGATAGGGCGTGCCGTCGTGGCGAAACACCTCGTGGAACCAGATGGTCGGCTCCTCCAGCACATAGGGCCGTTTCCAGCTGTCCCAGGGCAGGCGCGTCTGCGTCTTCCCGTCGACAAAACCCCAGTTCATCATCGCGACATTGTAGCGCTTGGCGATGGGCAGCGAGCCGTCGAAGGTCGATCCGTTGCCGCGCGCCATATATTCGGTGCACAGGATCGGGCGGTTATAAGGCAGCAACTGCTTCACCCGTCGCTCGAACGTCTCGGGCCAGCTATAGTCGTGGAAGGTGATGACGTCGGACTGCGACAATTGCAGCCGGTCCATTGCCGAGGCCTTTCCGTCCGGCGTCCAGTCGTCGCCCTGCCACACGCCGGAAGTCAGCGGCTGCGACGGGTCGGCCGCGCGCGCCCAGTCGAACACCTGCGCCAGCATCGCGCGGACCAGCGGTTCCTTGCCCTCCTGCCCCGAATATTGGTCGGCTCCATTGTCGGGCTCGTTCCACAGGTCCCAGCCCAAGACGCGCGGATCGTCCTTGAACGTGCCGATCACCCCCTGGACATAGGCCCGGTATATCGGCCAGTTCGCCCGGTCGCGTAGGCCCGCCATGCCCGGCCCCTGCACCCAGCCGGAATTGTGGACGCCGGGGATCGGCGGATGCTGCGGCCCCAGTTTCGGGTTCGGGTCCCAGCAGCTGTCGAACAGCACGAACAGAGGGCGGATGCCATGCGCCTTCGCGATGCTCAGGAATGCGTCGATCCGCCGCCGAAAGCCGTCCGGGTCCTGCGTCCAGAGCTGATCGTGCAGGAACACCCGCATGGTGTTCATGCCGATGCCCTGCGCCAAGCCCAGTTCACGGTCGATCCGCTGGGGGTCCCAGGTCTCGGCCTGCCACATCTCCAGCTGGTTGATCGCACTGGCCGGGGTGTAGTTCGCCCCGACCAGCCAAGGCTGGCGGTCATACCAGGCCTTGGCCTGCGCCTCGGTCCAGCGGGGTCGCGCCTCGGCGGGCAGCAGCGGCACCATCGCGACGATCGCCGCCGCCAACCATAGGCGCATCCTCATCCCTGTCTCTCCCGCTTCGACGCCCATGGTCTTTTGCCCAGGCCGATGTCCGACCGAATGTCCTTGAAAAAGTCCGACTTATCAAGTCATGTCCGTCATCGAACGAGGCCGCCACCCGACACAGAGCGCCCGTTCGCCAAGGAGAGGATCAGGATGAGGCCGTTCGCCCCTATCGCCGCCGCGCTTGTTCTGGCGCTGACCGTCGCCGGTTCGGTCGCGGCGAAGAACCCGCAGTTCGAGGGGGCCGACCCCCATGCGATGATGATCGACGGCGAGATGTGGATCTTCCCGACCGGCGGGCCCGGCGGAAGCTGGGCGGCGGACCGGTTCGGGGCCTTTTCCAGCCCCGACCTGAAGACCTGGCGGGCGCGCGGCGAACTGATCCGGCGCGATCAGATACGCTGGATCAAGGACGACGGTGCGCCCGAGCATTTCCTCTGGGCGCCCGGCGTCGCGACGCGCGGGGGCAAATATTATCTCTATTACTCGGTCGGCCCGCAGAACCCGACGCCCAGCCGGATCGGCGTCGCGGTCGCCGATCGGCCGGAGGGACCCTATCGCGACAGCGGTCGCCCACTCGTCACCGGGGGACAGGGTTTCGAGGCGATCGACCCGATGGTCTTCCAGGATGCCCGATCGGGTAAGACCTATCTCTATGCGGGTGGCAGCGCGGGCGCGAAGCTGCGCATATGGGAGTTGAAGCCCGACATGGTGACCCTCGCGCGCGAAGTGCCGGTCGCCACCCCGCCGCACTTCACCGAGGGCGCGTTTCTGCACGAACGGAACGGCACCTATTATCTGTCCTACAGCCATGGCCGCTTCAACGGGCCGGACTATTCGGTGCATTATGCCACTGCCCCTTCGCCCATCGGCCCATGGCGCTATCGCGGCGCAATCCTGACCAGCGACGATACGCATCAGGGCCCCGGCCATCACAGCTTCGTCGAAATGCCTGACGGTCGCTGGCTGATCGTCTATCACCGCTGGGACCGCTCGCCCGGCCCCGGCCCCTTCCAGGGCGAGCGCGTGGTGGTGATCGACCGCATCACCTACGCCCCGGACGGCACCATCCGTCCGGTCCGCATGACCGACCAGGATGCCCCGGTCCTGCCGATGGCGAGGCGGCGTTAAGGCAGGCCGCGTTACGAAGCGGCGACGCCGTTGTCGGGACGATAGCCAAGCTGCTGCGAGATGCGCGCGGTGGCCTCGGCCAGGATCAGTCGTGCTTCGGCGATCGTCACCGACTGCGATCCGTCGATCGTCTCCAGGAACGGGATGGTCAGCGCCGCCATGCAGTCGCCGCCAAAGCCGAACACCGGATAGCTGATATCGGTCACGCCGCGCGTGATCGGGCTTTCGCGCAGTTCATAGCCTTGCGCACGCACGCGCTCCAGATCCTCGGTCAGCCGCACCCGGCCGATCGGCCGCCCCTGCGCCAGCTCGGCCCGGTCGATGATCCGTCCCAGCTGGGCCGGAGGCGCAAAGGCCAGCAGCACCTTGCCCGAACAGCTCGCCACGATGTCGATCGACGCGCCCATGCGCAGCGCGAAGCCCCGCGTGCCGGGATTCTCCTCGCGCGCGATAACCAGGCCCGCACCGCCCTCGATCACCACCAGGTGACAGGACTGCCCGACGGTCAGCGCCAGCGACTGCATCTCGGGCAGGGCGGCGGCGGTCAGCTGGCGCGCCGGAGTGGCGCGATAGGCGATGTCGAGAAATTTGTAGGTGACGCGATACCGGTCGTCGATCTGCGACTTTTCCAGGTAGCGCGCCTCCTCCATCACCACGACGATGCGAAACAGCTCGCCCAGCGACCGGCCGAGCGCGGTCGCCATCTCGCTGACCAACATGCCCTGCGGATGGTTGGCGAGCAGTTCGATGATGAGGAACGCCTTGTCGAGCGCCGGTGCGGCATAGCTGCCCTTGCGGATACGTCCCTCGCCCGTCTTGCCGCCCTCGACCGTCATACCGTCCCCCAGAACCAGTCCTATCGATTAGGACGCCGCCGGGCATCGGGCAAGGCGCGACGCCTTAAGCGGTCACGCGATGGTGACGATCGCCTTCAGGACCGAATCCGCCTCGGCGATCAACTCGGGCAGGCGCTGCGGCGCTTCGTCCAGCGTCAGCGTGTGGGTGCGGATCGCATCGGTCGGAATGGCACCCGACCGGATGCTGGCGATGACATGATCGAAATCGACCGACAACGCGTTGCGGCTGGCGATCAACGTCGTCTCGCGCTTGTGGAATTCGGGATCGGCAAAGACCAGATCATCCTTGCACACGCCGACCAGCGTATAGCTGCCGCCATGCGCGACCCAGCCGAGCCCGGCGCGCATCGCATGGATATTGCCGGTGGCGTCGAACACATGGTCGAACATCTCGCCCTTGCTGATCGTCGACAGCGCCTCGGCCAGGCCGTCGTCCGCGACGACGCCCTCGTCCAGCCCCAGATGATCGCGGGCATAGGCCAGGCGTGGCGCGCGCGTATCGACCAGCACGATACGCCCGGCCCCGGCGATCCGCGCGAACAGCGCCACCGCCACGCCGATCGGCCCCGCGCCGACGACCACCGCATCCTCGCCAACGGACAGGCCCGAGCGACGCACCGCATGCGCACCGATCGCCAGGAACTCGACCATCGCCGCCTGGTCCAGTGACAGGCCCGTCGCGTCGATCACCGCGCTTTCGGGCACCGACAGCCATTCGCACATGCCGCCATCGGCATGGACGCCCAGCACGCTGATCCGGGCGCAGCAATTGGGCTTGCCCCGGCGACACGCGCGGCACGTCCCGCAGGAAATATAGGGATTGATCGTCACGACCTGCCCCACCGTCAGCGACGAACCCGCCGGCGCCTCGACCACTTCGCCCGCCAGTTCGTGGCCGATCAGGCGAGGATATTCGAGAAACGGATGCTTGCCGCCATAGATATGATAGTCGGTGCCGCAAATGCCCGCGCGCCGCATCCGCAGCAGGACTTCGCCGTCACCGCGCACCGGGCGGGGGCGTTGCTCGACCCGGATTTCCTCCGGCTGCACACAGACCAGCGCCTTCATTTCCGCCTCTCCCGAATTCCTATATGCGATCGTGCTCTCACATATGCCATTGAAGGCCAGGAGAGGGAACGCTAAAACGACAGGATGACGCCATGGGCAATCAACAGCCCAAGCGCACCGACAAGAGAGGAGGCCCCGATATGGCCCGACGCGTATGTTTCGCCCTGGATTTGGTCGCCGATGCCGCGCTGATCGCGGAATATGAACGCGCCCATGCGCCCGGCGCGGCCTGGCCCGAGGTGACGGAAGCGATCCGGGCCAAGGGCTTCACCGCGATGGAAATCTGGCGCACCGGCGACCGGCTGTTCATGATCGCCGACGTTGCGGACGACTGGCCCCGCGCCATCCCGGCGGAACTGGCGGCGACCGATGCGAAATGGGAGGCGGCAATGGATCGCTTTCAAAAGCCGCTGCCCCATGCCGCGCCGGGCGAGAAATGGGTGGCGATGGACCGCATCTTCGCGCTGGACGACCAGTGACGATGACCGGTCCGGTGATCCTGCAATTCGGCACCAGCCGTTTCCTACAGGCGCATGTCGACCTGTTTGCCGAAGAGGCCCGCGCCGCCGGACAGAAAGTCCCGCCGATCGTCATCGTCCAGACCACCCGCGATCCCGAACGGGCGCGGCGCCTGGCGGGCTTTGCCGATCCGGCGGGTTTTCCGGTCATCCTGCGCGGCCTGCGCGATGGCGTACGGGACGAACGCACCGTTCAGGTGCGCAGCGTGCGTGAGGGCCTGAGCGCCGCCGCCGACTGGGACCGGCTGGTCGCGCTGGCGGTCGAGGCGGCGAGCCATATCGTCTCCAACACCGGCGATACGGGCTATGCAATTCCCGATGGCGACCGTGCCGCTCCACGGGGGGATCAGGTTCCGACCAGCTTCTGCGGGATGCTCACCGAATTGCTCCATCGCCGCTGGCAGGCGGGACGCACTGGGGTGACGATGCTCCCGTGCGAGTTGGTCGTGCGCAACGGCGACGTGCTGCGCGCCGCGATCACCGGCCGGGCGCACGAGCAGGGACGCGAGGCCGCGTTCGTAGCATGGCTGGACGAGGCGTGCGTCTGGGCCAACACGCTGGTCGACCGGATCGTCAGCGAACCGCTCTCGCCCGCCGGGGCGGTGGCCGAGCCCTATGCGCTCTGGGCGATCGAGCGGCAGCCGATGCTGGCCCTGCCCTTCACCCATCCCGCCATCGTGCTGACCGACGATCTGGATCGCTATGAGCGGCTGAAGCTGCATATCCTCAATCTGGGGCATAGCTGGCTGGCGGCCCGCTGGCATGCGGAAGGCAGCGCTGCGGACCAGACGGTCCGTGCCGCGTTGACCGACCCGGCGACGCGCGCCGCGCTCGACCGGGTGATGGCCGAGGAGGTGCTGCCCGGCTTTGCCGCGCACGGCATGGCGGGCGAAGCGAAGGCCTATATCGCCACCACCCTGGAGCGGTTCGCCAACCCGTTTCTCGACCACCGCCTGGCGGACATTTACGGCGGTCATACCGCCAAGGTCGAGAAGCGGATCGGCGGGTTTATCCGCTGGGTGGAAGGCTCTGGTAAGGCGGTGGCGATGCCGGAGTTGCGGGCCTTGGCGGCACGGCCAGGCTGATCGGCACGGCGGGTTCGGTAGCGCTAGCCCTCTCCCCTGGACAGGGGAGAGGGCTAGCGGAGCTTGCCAGCCTGCTGGCTAGCGCAGCTTGGGTGAGGGGTTGAGCGAGCCTTTGGCTCGCGCGCTCGCTCCGCGAGCGCAGCACCCCTCACCCAGCTCCGACTAGGCCTTTGCTTTTGCAAAGACCAAGTCTGCGCAACCCTCTCCCCTCGAAGAGGGGCGAGGGAAGACGGGGGCCGCATATTGTCACTCTCCCCTACGCCGCCCTGGGCAGGCAGGCCGGGCCTTTCGCACCTGCCGCCTTATAGGTCAGGATAAACTCCTGATGGCCCAGCGCCTCCGACTTGGTCTGCGCCCCACCCGACACCGCCACGATCAGGTCGACGATCTCCGCGCCCACCTCGTCCAGCGTCGCCTCGCCATAGAGGATGCGACCGGCGTTCACGTCCATGTCGCCTTCCATCCGCGCATACATTTCCGGATTGGCGGCGATCTTCACGACCGGCGAAATGGCCGAGCCGACCACCGATCCGCGCCCCGTCACGAACAGGTTGATATGCGCGCCGCACGCGATCAGCTCGCCGATCTCGGCATTGTCGACGATGTTGGGGAAACCGAACTTCGGGTCGCCCGCCGGCACCACATCCAGCAGATACAGCCCCGGTCCCGGCGCCTGTTCGGCGGGCAGGATGACGCCGGTGATCGGACGGCTGCCCGACTTGGCATAGGCACCCGCCGACTTCTCTTCCTGGCTGGTCAGGCCGCCCTCCGCATTGCCCGGCGCGAAGCTGCCATAGCCCATCGCGCGGTAATAGCGCTCGGCCTGCGCGACCGAGGCGATCAAGGCCTCCGCCACCTCCGGCGTCGCGGCGCGCTCGGCCATATGGCCCTCGCAGCCGATCATCTCGCCGGTCTCCTCGAAGATACAGATCGCGCCCGCATCGTAGAGCGTGTCGAAGGCGCGGCCGACCGCCGGGTTGCCGGTGATGCCGCTAGTCCCGTCCGACCCGCCGCAGATGGTGCCGATCACCAGTTCGGACATGCTCATCGGGACGCGCACCGCTTGCGCATCGGCCGCCGCGCGAACGCGCTCGACGGCGGCGATCCCCGCCTCCATCGCGCCGCGCGTGCCGCCCGACTGCTGGATGACGATCGTCTCGACCGGGCGACCCTGCTCGCGGGCATTGGCCGCCAGCGCCTCGCGGTTGAAGCTCTCGCAACCCAGCGACAACAGGACGACGCCGCCGACATTGGGGTGCGTGGTCAGCGCCTTCATCATCGCCAGCGCATAGTCATTGGGATAGCAGCCGGGAAAGCCGATCAACTGCACGCGCGGATCGTCCATCCGGTCGACGATCCGCCGCGCGACATGGTGCGCGCATTCCACCAGATAGACGACGACGATCGCGTCGCGAATGCCCTTGCGCCCGTCGGGGCGGGCCCAGGCCTGCCAGGTCCGCTCGGCCGTCATGCGTGATCTCCGTGGGCGTCGCGCAGATGCGCGGGGATATAGTCGCTTTGCATATTGTGCATATGGACCCAGCCTCCCGCCGGGGCATCATGGGTCATCGACCCGATCGGCATGCCATATTTGATGACCTTGTCGCCGGTCGCCAGCGGCACCACCGCCAGCTTGTGGCCCAGCGCCACCCGCTCGGTGATCGCCAGGTCGTAACCATCGACGGTGATATGCTCGCCCGGCTCGACCGTGCGACAGCAGACCGCGACATTGTCGGTCGGGGTCAGGCGGATCGCGGCGACGCTCATGCGCCCTCTCCCGGCAGGGGCGCGTCGGGGCGGACCAGCCCCTCGGCACGCAGCTCCGCCCAGAAGGCGGCGGGAATGGGTTCGGCGTAAAGTCGCATCGTATCGGATACCTGTCGGGGATCGGCTATGCCCGGAATGACGCTGGCAATCTGGGGATGGGCGAGCACGAAAGCGAGGGCCGCGGCTGGCAGCGTCACGTTGTGCCGCGCCGCCACCGCCTCCAGCGCGCGGACCCTGCCCAACACGGTTTCCGGCGCGGGGGCGTAATTGTAGCGCGCCGCCGCCTCGCTGCCCGTCGCCAGGATGCCGCTGTTGTAAGGGCCACCGATCACGATGGCGGTATCCGCCGCCGCGCAGGCTGGGAAGAAGCCGTCCAGCGCGCCCTGCTCCAGCAGCGTGTAGCGACCGGCGAGCAGGATGACGTCGAACCGCGCCTCCTTCATCAGGTCCAGGCAAACCTCGACCTCGTTCACGCCCAGGCCGAATCCGGCGATACTGCCCTCGTCCCGCAATCGCTCCAGCGCCTTGAACCCGCCGCCCGTCGTCAGCTGCTCGCGATATTTCGCATCCGCCTCGCCATGCGTGACGCGGCCGATATCGTGGATGAACAGCAGGTCGACCCGCGCCAGGCCCAGCCGCTGAAGGCTGTGCTCATGGCTGCGCAGGATGCCGTCATGTGTGTAGTCGTAGCGCGCCCGGAACGGCATGGCGGTGTGGAAGCCATCGCGTTCGCGATCGTCGGTGATGGTGGCGTCGGGCTCCATCAATCGGCCGACCTTGGTCGAGACGATCACATCCTGCCGTCCGCGCAGGGCATCACCCAGACGACGTTCGCTCAGCCCCCGCCCATAATGCGGCGCGGTGTCGAAATAGCGGAAACCCGCCGCCAGCGCGGCGTCGAGCGTCGCCTCGGCCTGCGCGCCGTCCATCGCCGCATAGAGATTGCCCATCGCCGCCGCGCCAAAGCCCAGTTCGGGCAGCGTGCAGTCGGTCTTGCCCACCCGGCGGCGGGGAACGTCGGTCATAGGTTCAGGCCCAGTCGATAGATGCGATTGGCGTTGCGCCCCCACAGGTCGCGCCGCTCCTCGTCGGAGAAACCGGTCAGCAGCGCTTCATAGGCGCCCAGCGTCCGGTCGAGATCGGCCGCCAGCCGGTCGGTCGGGAAATTGGTCGCTACCATCACGCGGTTCGTGCCGAACCGATCGATGACCTCGGCGACGATATCGGCGAACCCGGCGGGGGCGAAGCACGGGCCGACGAAACCCGCGCCCGACAGCTTGATCGCGGCGTGCGGCATGGCGGCAAAGGCGATCAGCCCGGCGCGCCATTCCTCCAACCCGTCCGCCACGATGGGCAGCGCCAGATGGTTGAGGATCACCGGCACATCGGGGTGCCGCGCGGCGACCTCGGCCAGCCCTGCCAATTGCGGCGGGAAGCCGTGAAAGTCGTAGCTCAGGCCATAGCGCCCCAGCAGCGCATAACCCGCCCGCCAGTTGGGATCGCGGGTCAGGTCCGTGTCATAGGCGCGCCGCGACGGGTCGGTGGGATGCCAGTTGATCAGGTGCCGGATGCCCTTCACGCGAGGATGGCCCGCCTGCCAGGCCAGTTGCGGCTCGACCGCCGGATGGTTCAGCTCGACCCGCGCGATGATACCGCTGGGCAGGCCATCGTCCTGCGCAACGCGATTCAGCCAGACCGTCTCATCCGCGCCCTGGGATGGATCGGCGCCCGCATCGACATGCACCGCCCCGACCAGGTTCCAGGCGGACAGCTCGGCGCGATAATCGGCAATGCGATAGTCGGGCGCGATGGCCGCATTCTCGGCCGCGTCCAGCCAGGGATAGCGCAGCACGCCGTGGTCCCACAGGTGGAAATGCGCATCGACAAAGGGCGGCCGCGCGGCGCTCACGCCATCGTCCATCCGCCATCGATGACGTGCATCTGCCCGGTCGTGTACGCGCTCTCGTCCGAGGCGAGATACAAAGCGAGCGCGGCGATTTCCTCGGCGCGGCCGAGCCGTCCCATGGGCTGGCGGGCGACAAAGGCCGCGCGGGCCGCCTCCGCATCGCCGGTCGCCGCCAGCCGCTCGTCCAGGCTCGGCGACTGGACGGTGCCGGGGCAGATCGCGTTACAGCGAATGCCTTGGCCGACATAATCAAGCGCGACCGAACGGGTGATCCCCGCCACCGCGCCCTTGGACGCGCAATAGGCATAGCGGTTGCCGACCCCGATGATCGCCCCCGCGACCGACGCCATGTTCACGATCGCCCCACCCCCTTGCGCGATCATGGCGGGCAGGAACGCCTGCAGCATATGGGTGATGGCATGGACGTTCAGGTCGAAGGACAGGCGATAACCCGCATCCTTCGTCGCCAGCAGATCGCCCGCATCGACATACCCTGCGCAGTTGAACAGCACGTCGACCGCGCCCGTCCGCTCACCGAATGCCGCGATGGCGGCCGGGTCGAGCAGGTCGAGCGTCTCGGTCGTGCAGCCCTGAAGGCTCGCCAGCGCCTCGGCATTGCGATCGACGGCGATCACCTCTGCACCCTCGGCCGCGAACAATTCGGCGGCGGCGCGGCCGATACCCTGGCCAGCACCGGTCACGATCGCCCGCTTGCCCGACAGACGGTTCATCCATTCTTCTCCTTGTGGCGTCCGATCAGGACCGCAAAACCCAAAACAACCGCGAAGCTGAGCGTGGGGACGAGCATCGCGAAGGTGATTCCGGCGCGATCGGACACCAGCCCCATCAGCGCGGTCAGGCCCGCGCCGCCGATGATCGCCATCACGATCAGCGAGGCCCCGGCACGGCGCAGCGGCCCCAGCCCCTCGATCCCCAGCGCGAAGATGGTCGGGAACTGGATCGACATGAAGAAGCTCGCCGCGACCAGCGCGATCAGCCCCGGCCAGCCGCCCAGCACACCCGCCACCGCCGTCAGTGCGATCGACAGACCCGCGAACAGCGCCAGCAGCCTGACCGGAGCGGCACGGCCCATAAGCGCACTGCCCAGGAAGCGCCCGGCGGCGAAGAGCACCAGCGAGACGAACAGCGCATCCGCGCCGCTCCGTTCGTTCAGGCCCGCATTCGCCTGCGCATAGCGGATGGTGTAGCTCCACACACCGACCTGCGCACCCACGTAAAAGAACTGCGCGACCACCGCGCCCAGCAGGCGCTTTTGCCGGAACACATCGACGAAGCGACCGCCCGAGGACGGGCCGTCGCTTGCCCGGTGCGGCGTGCCGCTGGGGAAGCGAACCAGCGCGGCGGCCAGCGCGAAGAGCAGCACGACGATGGCGATGGCGACATAGGGCGGCGCGATCGCCTGCACCTCTGCCTTGTAGAAGGCGGTACGCGCGGCAGCGTCCATCGTGGCGAGCGCGCGTTCGTCATGCTCGATGCCCGACAGGATGAAGTTGCGCCCGATCAGGATGCCCGTGATCGCGCCCAGCGGATTGGCCGCCTGCGCCCAGTTCAACCGCCGCGTCGCCCCTGCCGGATCGCCCAGCTCGCCCATCAGCGGGTTGGCCGAGGTCTCCAGGAACGCCAGACCCGCCGCGATCACGAACAGGCCGAGCAGGAACAGCTGGTACAGGCTGGCCGCCGCCGCCGGATAGAAGAGCAACGCGCCGGTGCCGTACAGCGTCAAGCCCAACACGATCGCCGCCTTATAGCCGAAGCGGCGCATCACCATCGAGGCGGGCACGGCGAGCAGGAAATAGCCGAGATAGAAGACCTGCTGGACAAAGCTCGTCCCGAAGTCGCTGAGCGTGAACGCCTTGCGAAACTGCGCGATCAGGATGTCATTCAGGTTGTTGGCCATGCCCCACAGGAAGAACAGGCTGACCGTGATGATGAGCGCGGGCAGATAGCCGCGCGCCACGGTGCCCTGCCCGGCGGATGCGGCATGACCCGACTCTCCCGGTTGCGGGTCGACAGTCAGATCGGCGGGAATGGCCATCAGTCCTGCCCTCCTTCACACCGGGCCGCTCGATTGGCCACCATGGCTGCGCTCCTTCTCCATGAAATCTATATTTTATATGCGTAACCTTATGGTGGCCGGTGCACGCTTGGCAAGTGTTAACGGGAGCGACGCGAACCCTGCGCCGCTCCCCGACCGCCTCATTTTACGCCAGCGTGACCGTCATGCAGCGTCGACGAAGCGCTGCGTCTGCTCGCCCAGACCGTCGATGCCCAGCCGCACCGTCTGCCCGGCGCGCAAATAGACCGGCGGCTTCTGGCCCATGCCGACGCCCTTGGGCGTGCCGGTGGTGATGATGTCGCCGGGCTCCAGCGTGCAGAATTGGCTGACATAGGAGACGATTTCGGCGATGGTGAAGATCATGTCGGCGGTGTTGCCGTCCTGATAGCGCTTACCGTCGACCTCCAGCCACAGGCGCAGCGTCTGCGGATCGCCCACCTCGTCGGCGGTGACCAGCCAGGGGCCGGTCGGGCCGAACGTGTCGCAGCCCTTGCCCTTGTCCCAGGTGCCGCCGCGCTCCAGCTGATAGGCGCGCTCGCTGACGTCATGCACGACGCAATAGCCCGCGACATGGGCCAGCGCCTCGTCCTGCGAGACATAGCGCGCGCGGCTACCGATCACGACGCCCAGCTCGACCTCCCAATCGGTCTTTTCAGACCCGCGCGGGATTTCGACATCGTCGTTCGGGCCGACGATCGCGCTCGACCATTTGCCGAACACCACCGGCTCGGCCGGGATGGGCAGATTGCTCTCGGCGGCATGGTCGCGATAGTTGAGGCCGATACACACGAACTTGCCCGGCCGCGCGATGCACGACCCCAGGCGCGGGTTCCCCTCGACCAGCGGCAGCGTGGCGGGATCGAGCGCGGCGATCTCGGCCAGGCCCTGCGGCGTCAGGCGGTCGCCGCCCAGATCGCCCAACGCCTCTGGCAAGGCGCGGATGTGACCGTCGGCATCCAGCAACCCGGCGCGCTCCTGCCCGACTTCTCCATAACGCAGCAGCTTCATCGACCCGGACTCCTACAAAAAGGTATGTCCGCCCCTCTTATCCAGCCGGGCCGCGTCCTGTCACTTGCAAATATGATAGCCGGGTCGCCCGGGACGATCAGGCGTGGCCGCGCACCGATTCGCCCATCAACGAGAAGAATCCCTGCGCCACGCCGCAGGTCGCGATGTCCCATTCGGGATGCCATTGCACCGCCAGCACATCCGCGTCGCACCCCGGCGCGCGGAACGCCTCGATCAGCCCGTCCTCGGCATCGCGCGCCTCGACGACCAACCCATAGCCCAGCCGGTCGACGCCCTGCTGGTGCACCGAATTGACCTGTACCCGCCGCTGTGTGCTGCGCCCCGCCAGCACGCCGCCAGCCATCAGGTCGACCGCGTGGTGGTGATCGAACAGCGACTCGTAATCGGAATCCCAGCTGCCGCGATGATGGCGCTGCAGGCCGCCCAGGCAGGTCAGCGAGCCGCCGAACAGCACGTTGATCTCCTGCATCCCCCGGCAGATGCCGAACACCGTCTTGCCGCGATCGATCATCCGCCCGGCCAGTGCCAGCGCCACCGAGTCGCGCTGCGGATCGCTGGCGGAGGGGGCGAGCGTGGCACCATCGCCATATTGCGCGGGCGCGACATGCGAGCGGCCGCCGGTCAGCAGCAGGCCGTCGAGCATGTCGGCCATCATCACGGTATCGACCGCCTCGGGAATGGCGGGGACGATGACCACACTGGCGCCGCACAGCCGGACCAGCGGATCGATGAAGCGAGTCGCCACCGCCTGGATCGGGCGCTTCGCCACTTCGTTGCCGCACATCAGGCCGATGATCGGCTTGCGTCCCCCCGTCATGCCGTTCCCTCCAATTCCTGACGCAGCGCCCTCCCCTCGGCGCGCGGCAGATGCAAAGCCTCGGGCTGGACGAGCACACTGTCGGGCGCGACATCGGTCAGCAGCCAGACATTGCCCCCGATGACCGAGCGCGCGCCGATGGTGACACGACCCAATATGGTCGCGCCAGCGTAAATGATGACATCGTCCTCGACGATCGGATGGCGGGCGAAACGGTCGCGCGGCGAACGCGGCGCGGTGCCCAGCGCGGACCGCGCGCCCAGCGTCACATGCTGATAGACGCGCACCCGCTCGCCGATGATCGCGGTTTCGCCGACGACGACGCCGGTGCCATGGTCAACGAAGAAATGCCGTCCGATGGTCGCGCCGGGATGGATGTCGATCCCAGTCCGCTCATTGGCGAGTTCGGAGATCATGCGCGCGACGATCGGCGCGCCCAGCGCGTTCAGCTCATGTGCGATGCGGTGGTGCAGGCTGGCGACCGCGCCCGGATAGCAGAGCAGGATCTCGTCCACGCTGCGCGCCGCCGGGTCGGCCAGGAACGCCGCCTCGACATCGCTGTCGATCAACTCACGCACCTGCGGCAGGGTCGCGCCGAACAACCGCGCGACCAGCGCAGCCTGTTCGGGCGGGAAGGTCTCATCCGCATCCTTCTGCCAATAGGCGAGTTCCGCGCCGATCTCGCGTTCCAGCGCGGTCAGCGCGGCGAGCAGCTTGGCCGCGACGAACCGGTCCTCCTCCTGCGCTGGTCCCCGGAAATGGCCCAGGCGACGCGGATAGAGTGCAGCGGCGACCAACGCGACGACATCCTCGACCCCGGCACGCGAGGGAAAACGCTCGACGTCGCGCGTCCCGTCCTGCCGCACCCGCCATCCCTGCCGCGCGGCACGCAGCGCCGAGACGATTCCGTCGATCCCGGTCGCGGAAACATCCTCGCGAGAGGTGGCAGCAGTGAACGGCTTGGTCGACATGGACGATCCTCCGACCCCCATCATATCCCACTTAGCAAATGGGATATAACAGAAATGCTACGCCCCAATAAAGCACGACCTGCCTTAACAGCCGATTGCGAAGCGGTGCGCCCCGGTCCATGGGTAGCGCCGCCACCATGGCGCGGTCCGGCGGGAGGGAGCCCGCAGGGCCGATCATCCCCATGCCCTTCCCGGAGCATTCGCGACGATGACGACCCCGCGCCAGACGACGCTGACCCGTTTCCTGATCGAGGAGCAGCGTCGCTCCGAAGAGACCTGCCCGGCCGAACTGCGCCTGCTGATCGAAACCGTCGCGCGCGCGTGCAAGGCGGTGAACCAGGCGATCTCCAAGGGCGCACTGGGCGATGTGCTGGGCAGCCTCGGCAGCGAGAATGTGCAGGGCGAAGTCCAGAAGAAGCTGGACGTGATCGCCAACGACCTGCTGCTCGACGCCAATGAATGGGGCGGACACCTGGCCGCCATGGCGTCGGAGGAGATGGAGACGATCCACCGCATCCCGAACCGCTTCCCGCGCGGCGAATATCTGCTGCTGTTCGATCCCATCGACGGGTCGAGCAATGTCGATGTCGACCTGTCGGTCGGCACCATCTTCTCGGTCCTGAAGGCGCCCGAGGATTGCGCGGGCCGCGAAGTGACCGAGGAGGATTTCCTCCAGACCGGCCGTTCGCAGGTGGCGGCGGGCTATGCCATTTACGGCCCGCAGACGCTGCTCGTGCTGACCGTCGGCACCGGCGTCTACGAGTTCACGCTCGACCGCGAGATCGGGTCGTGGCGCCTGACCGACGGGCCGATGCGCATCCCCACCGGCACCAAGGAATTCGCGATCAACATGGCGCGCCGCCGCCAATGGTCGCCGGGTGTCGCCCGCTATGTCGAAGAGCGTATCCTGGGCACCGAAGGGCCATGCGGCGTCGACTATAACATGCGCTGGACCGCCTCGATGGTCGCGGACGTGCATCGCATCCTGAAGCGCGGCGGCGTGTTCCTCTATCCTGGCGACCACCGCAAGGACGGCAAGGCCAAGCTGCGCCTGCTGTATGAAGCGAACCCGATGAGCTTCCTGATCGAACAGGCGGGCGGCGCATCGATCGACGGGGCCATCCCGATCATGGACGTCGCCGCGATCGGCCTGCACCAGCGCGTCGGCGTGGTGCTGGGCGATCCGGAAGAAGTGGCGATGATCGCGGAATATGGGCGAACGGGGTGAGGTGATCGCCTGGCCTTCGACTTTGCTGGGGTTGAGCGAGGCGGAACTGCCCACCTCCTGCTCGACCCCGGCGAAGGCCGGGGCCCAGTTGCGGTGAACCATCAAAGGCGGGGTTTCATGGCCTCCCCCTCACCGGTTTGCGCGCCACGCGCTTGCTGGAGCCTGGGCCCCGGCCTTCGCCGGGGTACGGGAGGTGTTTTTTGGGCGCGAGCTTTTCTCCACCCGCGATTTGCCTGAACGAAAAGCCGAGCCCTACCCCCGCCCCACCGACTCCCTCGCGACCAGCTCGAAATCGAGCACCCGGTCCTGCACCATCCGCGAGCGGAGCGAGGCCAGCACCTGCTCGACCGCGCGGAACGCCATATCGCCCACCGGCTGGCGAATGACGGTCAGCGGCGGCCACAGCCGCGCCGCGATGGCGGTATCGTCAAACCCCGTCACCGCCAGGTCATCGGGCAGCCGCAGCCCCATGCGATGCGCCTCACCGATCAACCCGGCCGCCATGTCGTCGCTGCTGCACAGGATCGCGCTCGGCCGCTCCGCCAGCGTCAACAATGCGCGCCCCGCCTGCGCCCCCGATACCGGATCGAAACCGCACCGCACGACCAGCGCCGGATCATAGGCGATCCCGCTCGCGGCCAGCCCGTCGCAAAACCCCGCCAACCGCTCGGCCGCGACCGAAAAGCTTTCCGGCCCGGCGAGGAAACCGATCCGCCGATGCCCCTGCCCCGCGACATGTGCGGTCACCGCCGCCATCGCCGCGCGATTGTCGATCCGCACGGTCGAGATATCGGCCATGGGCAGCCCCGTCGCAATCGCCGCCGCCGCCACGCCCAGATCGGCGAACAGCCCCGATCCGCTGAGCAATTCGGCGAAGGGCGGCACCAGCAGCACGCCCGACGCACCGCCCTGCACCAGCGCGCGAACCGCCGCCTCCGCCGCCTCGCGGGTCAGCGCCTCTTCGGCCTGGGCGATGAACTGCAACCCGCGCGCATTGGTCGCCCGCAGCGCGCCGAGCAGGATCGAGTCGATGAACGGCGTCCCCCGGTCGCTGTAGAGCAGGCCCAGCGTCGTCACTTTCGCCTTGGCCAGGCGGCGCGCAGCGATGTTGGGGCGGTATCCCAGTTCGTCGATCGCGGCGAGCACGGCGGCGCGCGTCGCCGGGCCGACCTTGCCAGCGCCGTTGATGACGTTGGAGACGGTCATCGCCGACACGCCCGCGCGCTCGCCGACCGCGCGGATGGTGACGCCTTCGGGGCGTTTGCCGACGTTAGTAGCCATTCCCTATTCCTCCCCTTGCAGGGGAAGGCAACCATCCGAAGGATGGTGGAGGGGTATCCCCCTCTCGATAGCGGGACACCCCTCCGTCAGGCCTTCGGCCTGCTACCTCCCCTTGGAGGGGAGGAACAAAGGTTACGCTTCTTCTCAAACCGCCCCCGCCTTCAGCCCCTTAACCGCATGGTCCGCCGCCCGCGCGGTCAGCGCCATGAAGGTCAGCGAGGGATTCACGCACGACACCGACGCCATCTGCGCGCCGTCGGTGACATAGAGGTTCGACGCGTCATGCGCTTGGCTCCATTTGTTGAGCACCGACTGGCGGGGGTCCGCGCCCATGCGCGCGCCGCCCATTTCGTGTATCGCGTCGCCGGGGACATGCTCGGACTCGCCGCTGGTCACGTTCTTCAGCCCCGCCGCGCGCAGCATCGCCTCGCCCTCGCGCCGGGCATCGGCCATCATCTTCAGCTCATTGTCGCGGAAGGTCACGTCGAACTTCATCAGCGGCATGCCGAAGCGATCGACCTTGCTGGAGTGCAGCGACACGCGATTATCCTCATAGGGCAGGCATTCGCCGAACGCGCCCATGCTGAACTGCCAGGGGCCATAACGGCGCATCCCATGCTTCATCTCCGCGCCGAAGCCAACCGGCTTGGCGGCGTTGCGATAGGCCGAGCCCTGATAGCCATAGCCGCGCCGGAAGCCGAGCCCCTCATCGCCCTTCAGGTTGCGGAAGCGCGGCACGTACACCCCACCCGGACGACGGCCATATTCGATCAGGTCGTCCATGCCCGGAATCTCGCCCGACACGCCGACCCGGAAGATATGGTCCATGACATAGCGGCCCAGCGTCCCGCTGCTGTCGAAATGGCTGCGCTCCGAACCCGGCGCCCGCGAGTTCATCAGGATCTGCACCGACCCCATGGCCGAGGCGCAGACGAAGACCAGATTGGCGCTGACCGTCTGCGCCTGCCCCGTCTTGGCATCGACATAACGGACGCCGGTGACCTTCTTCTTCGCCGGATCATAGTCGATCCCCGTCACCACCGCATCGGATTGCAGCGTCAGCCGCCCGGTCGCGCGCGCCGCAGGTAAGGTCACCGCCTGGGTCGAGAAATAGGCGCCGAAGGAGCAGCCATTGCCGCACTGGTTGCGGAACTGGCATTTGATGCGGTTCTGGTCGGGCTTATCCTCGGTCATGTTGGACAGGCGACTGTGGATCAGCTTGCGCCCCGGAAACTGGCCCTCCAGCCGTTCCTTCAGCCACTTTTCCGCGACATTCATCGGCATCGGCGGCTGGAACTCGCTATCGGGCAGATAGGGCAGGTTCTCGCGCGAGCCCGAGACGCCGATATACTTCTCGACATAGCTATACCAGGGCGCGACATCGTCGTAGCGGATCGGCCAGTCGGCGGCGACGCCCTCGCGCTTGTTCGCCTCGAAATCGCCCTCGCTCCAGCGGAACGACCAGCGCCCCCAGATCAGCGACTTGCCGCCGACCGCAGCTGGCCTGATCCAGTAGAATTTGCTGCCCTCGTCATAGGCATAGGGATTCAGCCGGTCGTCATTGTAGAATTTCTGGTTGCTGGGCGCGACATAGCCGTGCTTGGCAATGAAATAATCGCTCTCGACCAGCGGCTTGGGCATGATGTTGCGCGCCGGCACTTCGAAGGCGGGCTTGCCGTCATAGGGATAGCCCTCGCCATGTTCGACCATGACGCCCCGGTCGAGCATCAGGACGCGCAGGCCCTTTTCGGTCAGTTCCTTGGCGGCGAAACCGCCGCTGATGCCCGACCCGATCACGATCGCGTCGAAACGGTTCGTCGCCGCCATGGCTGTCCTCCCTATGATCTCGTTATGATTTCAGAACCGCAAGCCGCGCAGCGTGCGGAAGCTGGTGGTGATGTCGGGCAGATAGGGCGCGGGCGCCTGATCGTTCTCGACATAGAAATGCTTCACGCCCGCGAGGCGGTTGAGCTTGAAGATCGAGGCAAAGTCGATCTGCCCCGCGCCGACCGCCGTCATGCTGCCATCGGCGCGCGCATCCTTGACGTGATAGGCATAGATTCGGCCCGCCAGCCGCCGGATCAGCGCCGCTGCATCCTCGCCCGCATGGATTGCCCAATAGAGATCGATCTCCAGCTTCACGAGCGCGGGGTTCGTTTCCTTGAGCAGCCGGTCATACAGGCTGACACCGCCGGGCTTGGTGGTGAACTCGAAGTCGTGATTGTGATAGGCAAAGCCCAGCCCCGCCTTCTTCAACTGCTCGGCGAAGCGGTTGATGTTGGGCAGCGCCGCGTTCCAGCCCGCCTCGGTGCGATGCTCGTCGGTCATGTACGGCAGGATGACGGTATCGGCGCCCAGCGTCTTGGCCATGGTCACGCACGCATCGAACTTGCCGAGCAGCGAGTCGTAAGGGACGTGGATCGACGGCGCCTTCAGCCCCAGCCGGTCCTGCGTGCGGCGGAGCATGGCATGATCCATCGCGTCATAGCCGCCCCCGCCATATTCGACCTCGCGGTAACCGATCTTCGCCACCGCCTCCAAAGTCTTGACCGGATCGGCGGCGAACAGCTCGCGGATCGTATAGAGTTGCAGCCCGATCGCCCCGAGCTGCGCGGCCTGCGCCGTGCCCGGCACCAGCGCGGCGGCACCCAGGCCCAGCCCTGCGCCCATCAACGAACGACGATCGATCATGCCGAATACACCTTGTTGACCTGAGAATAAGGGAAAGCGCCGTTATATTCGCCGGGCACGGGCAGATATTCGCGCTCCTGCGTGATGCCGATTTCCGACGTGTAATAACCGGTGATGACCAGCTGTCGGAACGGCTCGAAAAAGGCGCGGCCTTCGGGAAGCACGCCTTCCATCGCTTCGGTCAGCAGCGTGTCCTGTTGCGCCGCGGTTGCCTTGGCGGCGGACAGCTTGTTGACGCTCAGGCTGCGCGCCTCGATCGCGTTCAGCCCGGCGATGATCGGTGTCTTGTCCTCGGGGCTGGCCCAATCGGCGAGCATCTTCTCGATGAACTCGGGCACCTTGGCCGCGATCGCGCCGGGGGTGTCGGTGGTCGGGATCACCCGCTCGGACAGGGCGACCATCGTCGCGCGCTGGGTAGGCGTGAAGACGGCCATGCTGGGCGGACCGTCCGAGATGACGGGAATAGTGCCGCGCGCTTGCTCCACTGCACCCGCCGCACGAACGATGGGCGCGAACAGGGCGGAGCCGAACATGGCGGTGATGCCCGCCAAAGCATGTCTGCGGTCGATATGGGGGGTCATCGGGCATCCTCCGGCAGGTCCTGCGCGATCGCCTCGGGCGGCAGCGGGCGGACCCAGATGTTGCGGAACGAAACGGGCGAGTCGTGATCCTGAAGCTGGATCGGCGCGGCATCACCATGCGCCTGGTACTTCTCGACCTGCCGCCAGACGGTGGTGCCCAGCATCGCCTGATGATTCTGGACGACGACGCCGTTCAGCAGCGCGGTGACATAGGCAGGGCGCAGCAGCTTGCCGTCCGCCGCAAAGCGCGGCCGCTCAAAGACGATGTCATAGCTCTGCCATTCGCCGGGTTTCCGCGCCGCATTCACCAGCGGCGGCTTCCAGGCATAGACCGCTCCGACCTGTCCATCGGCATAGGTCGGGTTGTTATAGCCATCGAGGATCTGCACCTCGTAGCGCTGCATGAACCAGATGCCGCTATTGCCCCGGTCCTGCGACGATTTCTGCGGCGGATTGGGCGAGCGGAATTCGAGGTGAAGCTGCACGTCGCCAAAGCTCTGCTTGCTGACCAGCACGCTCTCGGCCTTGCCGTCGCGCGGCGGCACGGTCATCGCGCCGTCCTTCAGCAGCCAGGGCTTACCGCTGGGCGTCCAAGCGTCCATCGAGCGACCGTCGAACAGCACCACCGCATCGGACGGCGCGCCACCGGCTTGCGCGGCCGGCGTCACCACCTTGGGCACAGGCCGGTCGGGATCATGGACATGCCATTTTCCGCCCGGCAGCATCGGCGTGTCGCGAAACCCCAAACCCGGCTTGTCCTGCGCCATGGCGCTTCCCGCCATCATCAGTGCGATCAACGGTAGCATCCGCATCGCTCCCCTCCTCATGCTGTCGGATCGATCGCGCGATAGGCCGCGATCAGTGTGTCTTCGCCCGCCCGGCCCTTCACCGAATTGCCGTGCTCCATGCCGATCACGCCCCGGTAGCCGCGCTCCTTCAGATAGCGGCAGACATTGGCATAATTGACCTCGCCGCTGCCCGGCTCGTTGCGGCCCGGATTGTCGCCGAACTGGATATAGCCGATCTCGGCCCAGCAGAGCTTCAGCGTGGGGATCAGGTTCCCCGACTGAATCTGCTCGTGATACAGGTCGGCCAGTACCTTGACGCCGGGACTGTTCACCCCGCGCGCCACGGCATAGCCCTCCGCGATCGACTGCATGAACACGCCCGGATGGTTGGTCCGCGTGTTGAGCGGCTCCATCACCAAGGTCAGGCCGTGCGGCGCGACGATATCGGCGGCGCGGCGCATCGTATCGATGATCCGGCCCTGCTGGATCGCCGGATGGAGCTTCTTGTCCATGAAGCCGGTGACGACCGTCGCGCATTTCGCATTCACGCGTTTGGCCACCTCGACCGCGTTGCGCACATCGGCGAGGAAGGCCTGGCGCTCGCCCTCGTCCTCGCCGCCCAGCAAGGGCCGGGACTCCGCCCATTTCGGCATGGAGGCGACGAAGACGCCCATCGTCATGTTCCGCTGGCGCAGCGCCTTGGCAATGGCCTCCTGCTCGGCGACCGGGCGGAGGGCGTATTCGTTATCCTCCCACGCCCAAAAGCCCTGGTCGGCGGCAAAGGCGATCTGCTCGACCGAACTAGGGCCCCGACTGGCGAAGCTGCCCAGATGCGGCGCGAAGCCCAGGGTAAAGCGCGCGGCGTTGGACGGCTTGCGAGCCTTCTGCCCACCCAGTGCGGCGGCGGGCACGGCGGCCAGCCCGCCCATCACGCTGCGGCGCGAGGGGGTCACGCGACCCGCTCGCCGATGATCACCCGGCGCGGATTGCGACGCTCGGCCAGCCAGATGCCGCCGAACACGACCAGCAAGATCACCGGCACGATGGCGAGCCGCGCAAAGGACTGCGACGCCGCCGCATCCTCGACCTGGCGCAACGCTTCGCCGGTCAGCCGCTTGAACGCCTCCGGCCCACCGGCCAGTTCGACCTTGGCGGCATCGAACATCGCGCCCAGCTGTGGCAGGACGAAGAAGCTCGACAGCGCGCCCGCCGATCCGACCAGCCCCAGCGCCCAGGCACCGCCGCGCGGATAGCGCTCCGCGACCGAGGCCAGCATGGTCGGCCACATCGCACAGACGCCCAGCCCCCAGACGGTCGAGGCCAGGATCGCCGCCACCGGCGACTGCGCCCGCGACAGCAGGAACAGGCCGATGCCCGCCATCAGGCTCGACACCCAGAGCAGCCCCGGATTGGACAGCCGCCCCGCGATCCGCCCGGCAAAGTGGCGGAACACGAACATCAAGGCGCTGACATAGACCAGCAGCAGGATGCCGCGCATGCCGACTCGGCTGCTCAGCGCCACATCCAGCCATTGGCCCGGTGCCAGTTCGGACGCGGCGGTCAGGAACATCGCGGCGAACCAGACGAAGAAGCTCGGCCGCTTGAACACCTCCGCGATCATGCCGCCGAAGCCGACATCGCGCACTTCGCGCGGGACCGGCGGGAATTGGGTGGTCGCCGCCATCACCAGCACGCCCAGCGCGGGGATCAGGACCAGCGCCATGATCGCCTGCCACGACAGGATTTCCGCCAGCAGCACCCCCGCCAACCCGCCGACGATCAGCCCGCCGGGATACCAGGCGTGGAGCACGTTCAGCCGGTGCGTCGTATCCTCCGGGTAGAGCCGCGCGGTCAGCGGGTTGATCGACGCCTCGGCCAGGCCCCAGCCGATGCCGCTCAAAAGCATCCCGCCCCAGACGATGTGATAGACGCCCATGCCGCTGGCGATATGGCCTGCCCCGATAATCGCGGTGGTACCGACCAGGAAACACAGCCCACAACCGATCAGCATTTGCCGTGCACCGATCCGGTCGAGCAGCGCGCTCGCCACGAACAGCGTCGCGGCAAAGCCCAGGAACGCCGAGCCCAGCGCCGAGCCGATCAGCTCGCCCGCCTGCACCGGCGCGATGGGATCGATCCACTGCGCCTTCAGACTGCTCGCCACCGCCGCCCGCAACGCCGCGCTCGCCGCCGCCGTGAACAGCGCCAGCACGCTCAGCCAGAACAGACGCGACCGATTGTCCGGTATCGCTTCCATGCCCCTCTCCCGCTTATGTTTTCTTGTCAGACTTTACCTTCCGGGGCGGATGGTCAAGTCCTTGCAATCGTTAAATTCCCAACCAGCGCCGATTGGCCGCTGGGTCGCCACCACCGGCGAAATCGTCAAAGGCCCGCTCGGCCCGGCGGATCATGTGCGCCGCGATAAAGGGTGCGCCCTCACGCGCGCCGTCCTCCGGATGCTTCAGGCAGCATTCCCATTCCAGCACCGCCCAACCGGCATAGCCATATTGGGTGAGCTTCGAGAAAATGCCGCCGAAATCGACCTGCCCGTCGCCCAGCGAACGGAACCGCCCCGGCCGATCCACCCAGTCGCTATAGCTGCCATAGACGCCTGCGCGGCCGGTCGGGTTGAACTCGGCATCCTTGACGTGGAACATGCGGATACGGTCGTGGTAAAAATCGATGAACTGCAGATAGTCCATCGCCTGCAGCACGAAATGGCTGGGGTCGTAAAGGATGTTGGCGCGCTGATGACCGCCGACCGCCTCCAGAAACCGCTCGAAGGTCGTGCCGTCATGCAGGTCCTCGCCCGGATGCAGCTCATAGCAGAGGTCGACGCCCTCTTCCTCGAACGCATCCAGGATCGGGCGCCAGCGCTTGCCCAGTTCGGCGAACCCTTCCGCGACCAGCCCGGCGGGCCGCTGCGGCCAGGGATAGACGAAGGGCCAAAGCAACGCGCCCGAGAAGGTCGCATGCGCGCTCAAACCCAGCCGCCGGCTGGCCTTGGCCGCGTAACGGAGTTGCTGAACCGCCCATTGCTGCCGCTCGGCGGGCTTGCCCCGCACCGCCTCCGGCGCGAAACCGTCAAAGGCGGCGTCATAGGCCGGGTGGACCGCAACCAGCTGCCCCTGCAAATGAGTCGATAATTCGGTGATCGCGACGCCCGCCTCGGCACAGCGCCCGGCAAGGTCGTCGCAATAATCCTGGCTCTCGGCCGCCGCCTTCAGGTCGATGCAGCGCGCATCCCAGGTTGGGATCTGCACGCCCTCGTAGCCCGCCTCCGCCATCCAGCGCGCCGCCGAATCCAGCGTGTCGAACGGTGCTTCGTCGTCCATGAACTGCGCCAGGAAGATGCCCGGGCCGCGCATGGCGGGAGCAGCACTCATTTCGCCGTCTCGGCCTTGAGATAGGCGATCAGCGCGGCGCGCTTGGCAGGATCGGCAACGCCGATCGGCATCCGCGTACCCGGCACCTTCTTCATCGGCGCGGCGATGAACTCATTGAGCGTCTTGTCGTCCCATTTCAGCCCCGACGCCTTCATCGCGGGCGAATAGTTGAAGCCCGCCACCGATCCCGCCGGACGTCCGAACACCCCGTTCAGATTGGGGCCGACGCCGTTGCGCCCGCCCTTGTTGAGCGTGTGGCAGGCCCGGCACGCGGCAAAGGCCTGCGCGCCCGCGGCGGGGGCGGTCTGTGCGGTGGACGGCGCCTGTATGGCCACCATACCAGCAATCAGGACCGGTACGGCGGCGGCCAGCCCGATGAGCTGCCTCATCCTCTCTCTCCCGAAATTTTCTTGCCCAGACTCGCTGGTTCTTGCCTGAGTTTACCGTTAAACCGATGCCATGCAAGCACCGAATATCGCGTTATAAACGATTGGGATGACAGGAGAGAGGGTGATGGCGGGACGGAAGTTGCGGCTGGCCATGGCGGGCGGTGGCGAAGGCGCGTTCATCGGCGGTGTACACCGGATGGCGGCGGCGCTGGACGGCAACTGGAAGTTGGTCGCGGGGACGTTCAGCAGCGATGTTGAGCGCAATCGGCGTAGCGGCGAGGCGCTGGGCCTTGATCCATCCCGCGTCCATGCCACCATCGACGCCCTGCTCGCCGACGAGCGCGCACGGCCCGAGGGAGAGCGGATCGACGCGGTGGCGATCGTTACCCCCAATCACCTCCACGCACCGATGGCGATTGCGGCATTGAACGCTGGCTTTCCGGTGTTCAGCGAAAAGCCGATGGCGATGAACCTCGCCGAGGCGCGCGCCATCGCCGACGCGGCGCGGGCGTCGGGGCAGCTCTATGCGCTGGCCTTCACCTATAGCGGCTATCCTATGGTCGAGGAGGCGCGAGCCCGCGTCGCGCGCGGCGATTTCGGCCGCATCCGACTGGTCCATGTCGAATATGTCCAAGGCTGGCTCAGCACCGCGCTCGACCGCGAGGGCAACAAGCAGGCCGAATGGCGCACCGACCCAAGCCGCGCCGGGCTCGGCGGCGCGCTGGGCGATATTGGCACCCATGCCTTTCAGCTGGCCGAGCATATTTCCGGCCTGACGGTAGAGGCGCTGTCGGCGGACGTGACAACCCATGTCGCGGGCCGGGTGCTCGACGATGACGTCAACGTCCTGCTCCGCTTCGCCGAGGGTGCACGCGGCACGCTGCGCGCGACCCAGGTGGCGGCGGGCGAGGAAAACGGCCTGCGCATCCGCATCCATGGCGAGAAAGGCGGCCTGGAATGGTCGCAGATGGAGCCCAACACGCTGACCCTGCGCTGGCTCGACCGCCCCGCCGAGATCGTCCGTGCGGGCGGTCCGGGCCTCAGCCCCACCACCCTGCCCCGCCTGCGCACGCCCTCGGGCCATCCGGAGGGTTATATCGAGGCGTTCGGCAACCTCTATCGCGCCGTGGCGCGGACCTTGCGCAACGGCGGCCCGACGGACGGCGGCGCACCGGGTGAGGCAAGCTGGTTCCCGGGCTTGGAGCCGGGACTGCGGACGATGGCCTTTGTCGAGGCGGTCCTGGAAAGCGCCCGGTCGGAGGAGAAGTGGACGGTGCTTCCGGCCTTGAGCGCCAAAGGCTGAACACCGTTCCCCGCCTGGGGAGGCAAAACCCTGGCTTGCCACGAAGTCGCTTGACGCAATTCCCACCGGATCGATACGCTTTGAGAATGATCTGACGGGAGTATGATCATGCAGTGGTTGGGTGTCGGAATGGCTCTGTTGGTGCTTGCGGGTTGTAGCAAGGCACCGGACCATGGCGAGGCGGGCGACACAGCCAGCAATGCGAGCGGCCTCGCCTTTTCCTATCGCTATGACCTGCGACTGCCCTCGCACCAGATCGCCGACGCGCAGGAAGCGCAGGCTCAGGCCTGCGAAAAGCTGGGGCCGCAGTGCCGGATCACCGGCATGGCCTATCATGTCGACGAAGCCGGTAACGCCTCGGCCAGCCTCGACATGGCCGTAGCTTCCCCTGTCGCCCGCACTTTCGGTCGCGATGGCGTCAAAAGGGTCGAGGCGGGCGGCGGAGCCCTGACGGGGGCGGAAATCCTCGGCACCGACACTGCACCGACGATCCAGGGGGCCGATACCAATCTGGCGGACTCGACGCAGGACCGCGCCGCGATCGACAAGCGGCTGACGCTGCCCGGCCTGTCCACTTCGGAGCGCAACGAATTGCTGGCGCGCCGGGTCGAACTGGATCGTCAACGTCGCGACAGTATCGCGGCGGCGGCAACAGCTCGGGCGAGCGTCCTCGTTACGCCGATCAGCTTCCAATATACCGCTGGCAGCGGTGTCGGCCTTCAGGCTCGGTTGGCCGAAGCAGGGAACACCGCCTATGCGTCGTTTACGTGGACAGTCACGACCCTGCTCACCCTGATCGCCTATATGGGGCCGCCGCTGCTGCTCGCCCTCGCCTTGGCGTTGCTCTGGTATAGGCTCGGGCGGCGCTGGTGGGCGCGATTGTTTCCCACCCCACCAAGCGCCTGAGCGAGGCGATCAGCTTCGCTGCCCCCGAACAATTCCCACCGCGCTGGCCAGCACCGCCGCATCCTCGGCAAACCCCGTCTTGGTCTGGCCATAGCGCCCCAGCGCCGCCATCCGGCCGCGCCAGCCGGGATAAGAGGCGATGACCGCTGTCACCCCGCCGACCGCCGCGCCCAGCCAGCGACGCTTCGGTGACGCCAGCGCCGCGCCCGCAATGGCCGAGGTCGTGAAGCGCGCCGCGAGGCCGATGGGGACGATCCGGTCGGGTGCAGTCTTCTGCTTGTCGCCCGCCATCTCGCCGATCGCGAGGGCCAGCGCGCCCGCCGCCACTATCGGGTTCGCCAGCCAGCGCAACACACCCTTGCCGAGCGGCAACTGCCCGCGCGCGGCGGCGATCGACACGGCGGCCAGCGGCGTCATCGCGCGCTGCCCACCGACCAGACCCATTTTGAACGATGCGAGCATGACGTCGACCTCACGGATAGGAAACAAGAGCCGCCTCAACGCATCCACCCGCCGTGCCGGTTCCCCCTTTTCCTTTCATCCGGGCTTTTGCCATGATGGCACGATGAAACGCCTTGCCCTTGCCGCCGCGCTCCTGCCGCTCGCCGCCTGTTCCTCGCATGACCAGCCCCAGGGGCTGAGCGCGGAAGAGAATCGCCAGCTCAACGAAGCTGCCGCCATGCTAGATGCCAATGCGGTCGATCTGAACGCGATGGCCCCTTCCGACGTTGAGGCGGAGAATCCCACCGACAACGAAAGCTGATCCCGCCATGACCGACCTGCCGCTTCGCCGCCTGGGCTCGACCGACCTGATGATCGCGCCGCTGGTGCTGGGCGGCAATGTCTTTGGCTGGACCGCCGACCGCGCGGCGAGCTTTGCGGTGCTCGACGCCTTTGTCGACCGAGGCGGCACGATGATCGACACGGCGGACGTCTATTCCGCCTGGGTCGACAGCCATCGGGGCGGCGAATCCGAGACAATGATCGGCGAATGGCTGAAGGCCAGCGGCAAGCGCGACCGGGTGCTGATCGCGACCAAGGTCGGGATGCTGCCCGGCGAAGGCGGCGAAAAGCTGGCGCCCGCCCGGATCGCGGCGGCCGCCGAAGCCTCGCTGAAACGGCTCGGCACTGATCGGATCGACCTGTATTTCGCGCATCAGGATGACGAAGACCAGCCGCAGGACGCGGTGATGGAAGCCTTTGGCCGTCTGGTCGAAGCGGGGAAGGTCCGGGTGATCGGCGCGTCTAACTTCCATGCCGCCCGGCTGAAATCGGCAAACGAGGCCGCGCGCGATGCGGGGCTGCCGCGCTACCACGTCCTGCAACCCGAATATAATCTGGTCAGCCGCCACTCATTCGAGGGCGAGTTGCAGGATTATTGCGTCACCGAGAATATCGGCGTCGTCCCTTATTTCGGTCTCGCCGCCGGGTTCCTGACCGGCAAGTATCGCAGCGAGGCCGACCTGTCGCAAAGCGTGCGCGGCGCGAAGATGGGCGAATTGCTGCACGGCAAGGGCGGCGCGGTACTGGCGGCATTGGACGCGGTGGCGGCGGAAACCGGCGCGACCCCGGCTCAGGTCGCGCTCGCCTGGCTGATGGCACAACCCGGTGTCAGCGCACCGATCGCCAGCGCGACCAGCGTGAAGCAGCTGTCCGAGCTGACCCCCGCCATGCGGCTGATCCTGTCCGAGGACCAGCTCGCCCGGCTGACCGACAGCGGCGCATGAAACCGGATACACGTAATTTTAATCAATTTCGGAACGTATGCAGAATGGTGGGCTTTTAGCGGGACCATGGATGTCCAGCCCCCCACCATTCTTGTCGTTGAAGATCAGCCCCTGCTTCTCATCCACGTCCAGTTCGCGTTCGAGGATGCGGGATACCGGGTCGTGCAGGCGAGCAGTGCCGACGAGGCGCTGGTCGCGCTGGAGCGGCATCCCGAAATACGGGTGATCTTCACCGATGTGACCATGCCTGGAACGCTCGATGGCGCGGCGCTGGCGACACGGGTGAGCGAGACGCATCCGCACGTAGCGGTCCTCGTGACGTCGGGCGACCAGAGCTATGTCCCCGACAATCTTCCGGCCGGGGTTCGCTTCGTGCCCAAACCCTATTCGGGGCATATGATCGTGCGGATGATCTCCGAAGAAGTCGCCTGACCGACGGCAGCCCCTGCCCCTGATCGGATCAGGCCGCCTGGGCGTGGGAAATCGCGGGACGCCCGATCAGATAGCCCTGGATCTGGTCGCAACCCAGGTCGCGCAGCATCGCATATTGATACTCGGTCTCGACCCCTTCGGCGACGATCGGAATGTTTAAGCTGCGCCCTAGGCCCAGCGAGGCGCGCACGATGGACAGGGCGGGGCCCTGCGCATCCATCGCGCGAATGAAGCTCCGGTCGATCTTGATCTTGTCGAACGGGAATTGCTGGAGGCTGCTGAGCGAGGAATAGCCGGTGCCGAAATCGTCCATCACGATGCGCACCCCCGCCCCGCGCAACGTGCGCAAATTGGCCGTGGCGGTTTCGCGCCGGTCGATCAGCACACCTTCGGTCACTTCCACCTCCACCCGGCGGGGGTGCATGCCATGGTCCGCGATGGTCGCCAGCATCTCGTCCGCCAACAACGGGTCACGCAACTGTACAGGGGACAGGTTGATCGCCAGCATCCAGTCGCGGGGCCAGTCGCGCGCGGCGACCAGCGCCTCGACCAGCAGGAACCGGCCAATCTCCGCGATCAGCCCATTTTCCTCGGCCAGTGCGATGAAGATATCGGGGCTGACGGGTCCCAAAACCGGATGGGTCCAGCGCGCTAGCGCCTCCTGCCCGATGATGCGGCGGGAGGGACAATCGGCGATCGGCTGGAATGCCAGGCTCAACTCGCCCCGCACGCTGGCATCGCGCAGCTCATGGGCCAGCCAGTGGCGCTGCCGCCGTTCCTCGTCCATCGCCGCGTCATAGTGGCGTGCGCGGTGGCGGCCATCGGCCTTCGCCCGGTAGAGTGCGATATCGGCACAGGCCTGCAGTTCGTCGCACTCGATGCCGTGATGCTGGGACAGGGCGATGCCGATGCTCAGGCGGACCGACGGTGTCGCCGGATCGGCTGCGGCCACGCCATAGATGCGATCCGCAACCGCCTGGGCATCGCGCTCGGTCTCAGAAAGATAGTGGATGATCGCGAATTCGTCGCCGCCGATGCGCGCGACGACATCCCCCTCGTCCACCGCCGCGAGCAGCATGGCGCTGGCCCGCTGCAACATCGCGTCGCCGGTGGCATGGCCCAACGTGTCGTTGACGCTCTTGAACCCGTCCAGATCGATCGCCAGCAACGCGATCCGCCGCCCCGCCTGAAGCGCCTTTTCCAACCGCTCGGCAAAGACCAGCCGGTTGGCAAGACCGGTCAGCGGATCGTGATGCGCCAGATATTCGACCTGGCGCTGAATACGCTCGCGCTCCTCGGCCTCCTGCGCGAACGCCTGCAACGCGCGGGTCAACTCGCCCAGTTCATCGACGCGCTGTGCATAGGGCAAGGGTTGCAGCGCCCGCCCGCCTTTCATCGCGCGCACGGCCGCGACGATCGTCATCAGCGGTTCGATGATGCGCCAGCGCAGCCACAGGATCAGTGCACCGACCAGTATCAGCATCAACACGGCGGCCAGCGTCATTTGCATCAGTCCATGACGCGCCAGCAGAGCGGCCTCGCGCGTGCGCCGGGTCAGTTCCCGCCGCATCATCCGGCGCATATCGTCCCGCCAATATTCCACCGAGCGCAACGAGCGCTGAAACCGGGGAAGCGCGGCTTGCAGCGTCCGGGGATCGGCCCGCGCGTCCCGCAGGATCGCCCGGGTTTCGCGGAAGAAGCGTTGCTCGGCCTTCCGCAGCCGTACCTCTACGTCTTGGCCGCGGGGCGTCAGGGCCAGCGCCCCCGCTTGCCGCTGCGCCAACTGCGCGGCGAGCATTTGCTCCATCGCCGCCCAATCCGCCTCTCTATTCCCGTCATGCCGGTCTAAGCGGCGGTTCACATCCATCAAGTGAATACGCAGGACCCGCAACTGGGTATCGGCGGCCGCAAAATCGTCCAGGTTCATGGCGATGCGCCCGGTCGCCTCGGTGGTCGAAACCAGTTGCCGATGGAACGATACGCCCGTCAGGCCCAACGCAGTCGAAATGCACAGGACGGTCGACAGCATGACCGCAAAACGGAATTCCAATGAACGGAGACGGAGGAAGAGCCAATTCATCGGGATCGAACGCTACACGATGACTCCTTACAACTGGTGAAAGCCGATCAAATTCCTTTAAGGACTTGGCAAATAAGTTGAAATCCTTGCCGATCGCTCCATAAGTCCAGCGCTCAGTCGCCCGCACAGGGCATCGAAGCCACCGTCCGTTCACGCTCGTTGACCATTAACGCACGGCCGATCGCCGGGAGCGAGCGTTGCGGACAATCGGGCCGGGGGCATCGACGGCATCCTGGGCCGATCGGCGTCGCATGCTGCACTGCCTCTCCCCCCAGCCTCTCCGACAGCTGACCCGACAAGGCCGCCGCCAGCCCTAATATGACGACAAACTGCGCAGGGACGCCCGATGCCGATCGTCCGGCCCGATCGACCCGCTGCGCCAGAGTCAGGAAGGCCGCGCCATCGGGCGTGACGACGCTTTGCGATATCGGCTCCCCCGCCCGGTCGAACGCGCCCAGCGCATTCCAGAGCGGGCACAAGGCTTCGGCCTCGGCCAGACCGGGATCGGCGGCCCCGACCAGCCGCTTCGACACCTGCCCCGCGCGGTCGATCCGCAGCATGAAGAAGGGCAGCCCCCGCGCGCCGACCCGGTGCAGCGTGGTCAGGCGGTGCGCCAGCTGCTCGTGCGACACCCCGAAGCGGCGACGCAGCACGGCCAAGTCATAGCCGGTCGCCTCGCACGCGCGCAGGAACCGCGCATAGGGCATGACCAAAGCGGCGGCGAAATACTGCGCCAGATAACGGCGGAAGAACCGCTCCGCGATGCGGTCGCCAAAGGCCGCGCCGCGCGCCAACGCCTCGATCTCGGTCCGCGCCTCCGACTGGGCCAGTTGGACCGCCAGCGCAAAGACGCGGCCCGGCGCCTCGAGCATTTCGGACAGCTGCAATTGCCGGGCATGCAGGTCCAGCCGCACCAGCCGGTCGGGCATGATGTCGACCGGCAGCACCCGGATGGACAGCGCATGACGAACCCGCAAACGCTCGGCCAGCGCGCCGTACAGGTCGCCCGCCATCAGGCGCAATTCGTCCGCGAGTAGCTCCGCAGCGGCATCGAGGTCGGGGAAATGGTTGCGCCACCGCTCGATCTCGCGGCGCACCTGCACGGTCGGGTCGGGTGTCGCAGCCACCTCCGCCACGCCGCCGCCCAGCCGGTCAAAGGTGCGGGCAAACGCCTCCGCACCGCCCGGCGCCGCCGCCAACCATTCCTCCAGCTCGCTTCGGTCGATCTCCAGATCGGCGAACATCGGATCGGCCAGCCGCCGCCGCATCGCCGCCGCCCCGCCCCCCGGTGCCGCCGCCGTCAAGGCGCGCGGATCGAAGTCGAACGTCTCGACCAGCCGGACCAGCAGCGCGGCCGATACCGGCCGCTGGTTGCGTTCGATCAGGTTCAGATAGCTGGGCGAGATGTCGAGCATCTCCGCCATCGCAGCTTGCGACAGCCCGTTCTGGCGACGCACCCGTCGCACCGCGTGTCCGGCGATCAGCTTGGTTGCGCTCATGCTCCACCCTCCTGCGGACAGGCTGCGCGTCCGTTTCCACGCTGTCAATTCTTTACAACACAACCTGCAAGGGACGACGTGGCAGCGACCCGGAGACGCGGTAGCAAGACGACAAAGCCTTCATCAGTGGCCGAACCCCCGGCAAAGTCCTCGTCAACAAGCCCCTATTTGTAAAGGACGACGCGATGCCGAACTTCCAGGACCTCATTCCCGCCCCCACCGGACGGTTCGACGGCATCACCCGCCCCTACACCCCCGCCGATGTCGCGCGGCTGCGCGGATCGATCGCGATCGAACATACGCTGGCCCGGCGTGGCGCGCTGAAGCTGTGGGAGCTGCTGAAGACCGAGGATTATGTCCATGCGCTGGGTGCGCTGTCGGGCAATCAAGCGATGCAGATGGTGCGTGCCGGGCTGAAGGCGATCTATCTGTCGGGTTGGCAGGTCGCGGCGGATGCCAACACCGCCGGGCAGATGTATCCCGACCAGTCGCTCTACCCCGCCAATGCCGGGCCGGAGCTCGCTCGCCGGATCAACGCGACGCTCGCCCGCGCCGACCAGATCGAACATGCCGAGGGCGCGGTGTCGCGCGACTGGTTCGCGCCGATCATCGCCGATGCCGAGGCCGGATTCGGCGGCCCGCTCAACTGCTATGAGATCATGAAGGCCTATATCGCGGCGGGCGCGGCGGGTGTGCATTTCGAGGACCAGCTCGCCTCGGAAAAGAAATGCGGCCATCTGGGCGGCAAGGTGCTGATCCCGACGGCGGCGCATATCCGCAACCTGAATGCGGCGCGGCTGGCGGCGGATGTGGCGGGCGTACCGACGGTGATCTGCGCGCGCACCGATGCCGAGAGCGCACGGCTCATCACCTCGGACGTGGACGAGCGCGACCGGGCGTTCCTGACCGGCGAGCGGACGGCGGAGGGCTTCTTCCGGCTGAAGGATGGCACCGGCGTCGACCATTGCATCCAGCGCGGCCTGGCCTTCGCGCCCCATGCCGACCTGTTGTGGTGGGAAACGTCCAAGCCCAACCTCGCCGATGCGCGCCGCTTTGCCGAGGCGATCCAGCGCGAGTATCCGGGCAAGATGCTGGCCTATAATTGCTCGCCCAGCTTCAACTGGGAGGCAAATCTCGACCGCGACGACATTGCCCGCTTCCAGCGGGAGATTGGGGCGATGGGGTACAAGTTCCAGTTCGTCACGCTCGCCGGCTTCCACCAGCTCAACTACGGCATGTTCGAGCTGGCGCGCGGATACCGGGATCGCGGCATGGCGGCCTATTCGGAGCTGCAACAGGCCGAATTCACCGCCGAAGCCAACGGCTATACGGCGACCCGTCATCAGCGTGAGGTGGGGACCGGCTATTTCGACCTGATCGCGCAAGTCGCGGCGGGCGGGGACAGCTCCACCACCGCGCTCGCCGAATCCACCGAGGCGGCCCAGTTCGTCCAGGCCGCCTGATAACCACCGTTTCAAAGGAGAGAATGCCATGCCGACCGAACCGCAACGCAGCCGCGCCGTCTTCTCCACCGAAGACTTCGCCCTGATGAAGGAAGCCATCGCCGAACACGTCAAGCGCGTCGCCGACGATCCCCGCTCGATCAAGTTCGCGCATCTGTACCACCGGCTGGGGCGTATCGCGTCGTGATATGATCCTCGGGGCGTCGACCCCGGTGCCACCCCTCTTCCTTGGGGAAGGAAGCGACCCCGCCGATCCATATCGGCGGGGTTTGTTTTTCCAGCGGAACAACCGCCGCGATTGCACGCTGTACCGGCCATGCCAGACACCGGCCTGACCGCGCGCATCCGCGAGAATATCGTCCTGTACGGCGCGCTGGCCGCCAATCTGGGCATCGGCATCGCCAAGTTCATCGCGGCCGGGATTACCGGGTCGTCCTCGATGCTGACCGAGGGTGTGCACTCGGTCGTCGACAGCGGCAACCAGGTCCTGCTGCTCTATGGCCAGAAGCGCGCCAAACGGGGGCCGGACGCGATCCACCCCTTTGGCTATGGGCGCGAGCTGTATTTCTGGGCGTTCGTCGTCGCCATCATGATCTTCGCGCTGGGCTCCGGCATCTCGATCTACGAGGGCTGGCTGCATATCCAGACGCCAGAGCCGCTCCGCGACCCGACCGTCAATTACATCGTGCTCGCCATCGCCTTCGCGCTGGAAGGGGCGAGCTGGACGATCGCGGTGCGCGAGTTCTCGCGGACCAAGGGCGATAGCGGCTGGTGGCGGGCGATCCATGAATCGAAGGACCCGCCCGGTTTCATAGTATTGTTCGAGGATTCGGCGGCGCTCGCCGGACTGGTCATTGCCGCGCTGGGCGTGTGGTTGTCGCACACGCTGAACGATCCGCGCATCGACGGCGTAGCCTCGATCCTGATCGGCATCGTGCTCGGGTTGGTCGCGATTCTTTTGGCACGCGAGTCCAAGGGGCTGCTGATCGGCGAGCGCGCCGACCCGGAAGTGGTCGAGACCATCCGTGGCATCGTCGCCGCGCGCCCCTGGATCACGCGGGTCAACCATGTCCGCACCATCCACACCGCCCCAGACAGCATCTTCGCGGCGATCAGCGCCGATTTCGTCGACACCATGCCGATGGGCGCGGCCGAGACGATGATCGAAATGCTGGAAGACGATCTTCGCGTCGCCGTGCCCAGCCTGTCATCCATCTATATTCGCCCGGAAAAGCATGAAAATGCGGCTGCGGCATCGCCCCAACATGGGTTATGAGGACGGTCATGACGAAGCTCCTGCGAATCGCCATCGCCCTGTTCCTGACCATGGCCTGCGCCCTACCCGCCCAGGCCGCAGTCACGATCACCTTCTGGAGCCATGAGCTGGGCAACAGCTTTCCGCATGCCTTCTTCACCTTGCGCGGCACGGTCGATGCCACGGGCGCGCCGGTCGATGCCAATTACGGCTTCACCGCCAAGTCGGTGTCGCCCGCGCTACTGATGGGCACGGTCAAGGGGCGGCTGGATATCTCCAAGCCCTTCTACATCTCGACCAGCGATGCGCAGTTTTCCTTTGTGATGACCGACGCGCAATATGCCGACATCCTGGCGCTGGTCGCAGGGTGGGACGAGAAGACGGGCGACGCGCATTACAATCTCAACCAGCGCAACTGCGTCCATTTCGTGCAGGAAGCGGCGCGGCGGCTGGGGTTGGTCGGGCTGGACCATCCCGATCTGATGAAGAAGCCGCGCTCCTATCTGAAGGCGGTGGCGCAGGCGAATGCGGAGCGGGTGACGGTGATCGGCAAAGGCGGCAAGGGCTATCTCGCCTCGCTGCCGCCGCTCCCCGCCGCCCCGGCCAACGACAATCGCGCTCCCGCTCAGGGCGCGGCGACCGGCACCAGTTCGAGTATGTCGACCACCGACTCATAAGCCGGGAACGGGAAGGCAATCCGCCAGCGACGCGCATCGATCCGCTCGACCACGCCCGCCATATCGCGGGCCCGGTCGCGGCCATAAGCGTAGGACCGTTCTTCATCGCCCAGGATCATCGTGCCCAGAAAGATGCTGCGCGCGTCGGTGTCGGGATAGATACGCCCGGTCAGCCGCTGTGACCCGTCGATCTTGGTCAGGCGGACACCGCCCTCCGACACGCGGCAGCGGAAATAGGGATAGGCGACATAGGTCAGCAGCGCCCGCCCCTGCGTTCCCATCTTGAACGTACGACAGCGATAGTCGCCATCGGGCAGTTCGGGCCCCGCCATCGAATGATCGGGGTCTGCCAGATTGCCTAGCGTCGCGATCTCCGCCGCCGCACCACCCGCACGCGCCTGCGCCAGCCCCTTCATCCAGGCGTTACGCCAGCCGCGCAGGCGCACCCGGTCATCCTCGGTCGCCGCCAGCCGCCAGTCGCTCGCCTCCTCGGCGCGCTGGGCCTGCGCCGCGCCGACCGCGACCAGCGCGACGGCCGAAGCCAGGATCAGGCGGCGCATCGTCACTGCGCGGTCCAGCCGCCATCGACCGACAGGTTCGCGCCGGTGATCGACTTGGCCTCGTCACGGCACAGGAACAGGGCAAGCGCGGCGACCTGTTCGATGGTCACGAACTCCTTGGTCGGCTGTGCCTTCAGCAGCACGTCGTCGATCACCTGTTCTCGGGTCAGGCCCCGCGCCTTCATCGTGTCGGGAATCTGGTTCTCGACCAGGGGCGTCCAGACATAGCCGGGCGAGATGCAGTTGGCGGTGATGCCGTCGGTCGCGACCTCCAGCGCCACGGTCTTGGTGATGCCGACCACGCCGTGCTTGGCCGCGACATAGGCCGACTTGTTGGGGCTGGCGACCAGGCTGTGCGCCGAGGCGGTGGTGATGATCCGGCCCCAGCCCTGCTTGCGCATATGCGGGATCGCGGCGCGCATCATGTGCCAGGCCGAGGACAGGTTGATCGCGATGATCGCGTCCCATTTCTCGACCGGAAACTCGGTGATCGGCGCGACATGCTGGATACCGGCATTGTTGATGACGATATCGACCGAGCCGGTCTCCGCCGCTGCACGATCGATCATGGCCGCAATCTGCTCCGGCTGCGTCATGTCGGCGGGGTCGTAAAGGGCATGGGTGCCGCTTACCTGTTCCAGCGCGGCCCGGTTCGCCTCGATGGCATCCGCGTCGCCGAAACCGTTGAGGACGATCGCCGCTCCCTCCGCCGCCAGCGCCTTGGCATAGGCCAGGCCGATGCCCGAGGTGGAGCCCGAGATCACCGCCGTCTTGCCCTTCAGGAACATGCCATTCTCCCTTGCTCTGGCACCGCACCATGCGGTCAGATGCACGCCCGTGCAACCGCCAGAAGGCTTTGCGGGTTCAACAGGGCGACAGGGACCCGCATAGGCGGGCCGAATGACAAAGGGGTGATAGCACGATGCGGCTCGACGATTATGACAACGACATCGATGTCGGCGAGGCGCAGCCCGGGGGGGGCGGCTTCGGCGGAGGAGGCGGCGGCGGACTGCTCTTCGGCCTGCTTCCCCTGATCGGCAGCCGTTTCGGATGCGGCGGCATCATCGTCGTCCTCATCATCCTGGCAGTGATCGGCATGAACCCGCTCAGCCTGCTGACCGGCGGCGGCGGTAACGCGCCGGTCACCCGCTCGGCCGATTCCTCCGGCCAGGAAAGCGCGCGGCAGGTCTGCGAAGTCTCGCCCGAGCGCCGCGAAACCTGCCAGGCATTCAGCAATGCCGACAACACCTGGGAAAAGATCTTCGCCGACAGCGGTGAGCGGTTCCAGGCGCCGGGCTTGCGTTTCTATGTGGCCAATACCGCCAAGACGGGTTGCGGCGAGGCGCCGTCAGCGGTGGGGCCTTTCTATTGCCCATCGGACCGCAAAATCTATCTCGACACCAAGTTCTTCGACGAACTGGCCAACCGCTTCGGCGCGAAGGGCGATTTCGCGCGCTATTATGTCGTGGCGCATGAGTTCGGCCATCACATCCAGACGCTGCTCGGCACCTCCGACAAGGTCAACCAGGCGCAGCGCGCCGCCAGCAAGGCGGAGGGCAATGCCTTGTCCGTGCGGCTGGAGTTACAGGCGGACTGCTATGCGGGCGTGTGGGCGGCGAAGAACCGCAACCGGCTGGAGCCCGGCGACGTCGAGGAAGGCATGACCGCCGCCCGCGCTATCGGCGACGACACGCTCCAACGCGAGGCCGGAGGCGCCGTCGTCCCCGACAGCTTCACCCATGGCACCTCAGAACAGCGGATGCGCTGGCTGCGCCGGGGCATGGAAACGGGCGACCCCGCCCAGTGCGACACGTTCTCGGGCGCGATCTGAAGAGGTTTCAGCGGCCCCACATACACTCCCCCTCCCGCAGGCGGGAGGGGGCCGGGGGGAGGGCCAGGAGTCTCACAGAGACCATCGCCCGCCTCCCTACCCTCCCCCACCCCAGTTTCAGGTAAACGATGCCCCGCATCGTTTAGGTCATGCCGGGGGCATGACCGACCTGAAACTCGCCTGCGGGAGAGGAATTACTTTACAGCTTCACCAGCATCTTGCCCTTGTTGCCACCGGTGAACAGCGCCAGGAACGCGTCGGGCGTCCGGTCCAGTCCCTCGAACACCGTCTCCTCATGCTGCAAACCACCATCCTTCAGGATTGCGGCCATGTCGCGATAGAAGCCCGTGTGATCCTTGAAGTCGCCGAAAATAAAGCCCTGCATCCGCACGCGGTTGCCGATCATCCGCGCAAGGTATTTCAGGCTCGTCGGCTTTGAGTCATTATAGACGTCGATCATGCCACAAATCGCAAAGCGCGCATTCTGCTTGGCATGGGCCAGCGCGGCGTCCAGATGATCGCCGCCGACATTGTCAAAATAGACGTCGATGCCGTCGGGTGCCGCTTCACCGAGCGCTTCGACCACCGACTGGCCTGACTTATAGTCGATCACCGCATCCGCACCGAGTGAGCGAACCCAATCGCACTTCTCCGTGCCACCGGCCGATCCGATAACGGTCATGCCTTTGGCCTTGGCGATTTGAACGACCGACGAGCCGACCGCCCCGGCCGCCGCCGACACGAACACCGTCTCGCCCGGCTTGGCCTCGGCGATCTGAAGCAAGCCATAATAGGCGGTCATGCCGGTCAAGCCGAACTGGCCCAGATAGGCCTGCGGTTCGACACCCAGATCGGGAAGCGGCTGGACATGCGCGGCAGGCAGCACCGCCTCGTCGCGCCAGCCCGCCATGTGGCTGACCAGCGTACCGACCGCGATGCCGTCGGCGCGGCTCTCGACCACCTCGCCGATCGCGCCGCCCTGCATCGGCTCGCCGAGCTGGAAGGGCGGGACATAGCTCTTCGTGTCGTTCATCCGGCCGCGCATATAGGGGTCGACCGACAGCCAGCGATTGGCGACACGTACCTCGCCCTCGTTCAGGGCGGGGAGGTCGCGCTCCACCAGCGCGAAATCACTATCGACGGGCGTGCCCTTGGGGCGGGCCGCCAGGGTCCAAGCCTTCATCATCATATCCTTTTCATTGCTTGGGAGCGGACATGGGAAAGGGCCCGGGTGAAATCCACCCGAGCCCTCCAAGAAAAGTCACTCGGTCGTGAGTTTTTCTTTATCAATAACCCCGGTTGGTGTCCGAGGTCGTACCGGTGCCCGTCGTCGTGGCGGTGGTGCCGGTGCTGTTCTGGGTCGAGCTGGTCATACCGGTCGCACTCTGGCCGTAACCGCTCGTCTGACCGCCGGTCTGGCCATAGCGATTGGCCTGGCCATAGCGGTCATTTTCGTTGGTGCGATCGCCGAACATAGCGCGCGCATTTTCTTCGTCCCGCCACTGGGCCTTGGCCTCTTCGGCGGTCTTGGTCAGCGTGACCTTGTCCTCGACGGACTTCAGCCAGCGCGACGGGATCGAGTGGTGCTGGCCGCCAGCATCCTTGTCGTTCTTGGTCAGCAGGATGCGGTCGCCGCGCACCTTGTCGACCGTGCCGACATGGCTGCCGTCCGAGCCGACGACTTCCTGATGCTCCTTCACCTTGGGCAGAAGGCCGCGCTGGCCCTCGCGCTCGGTGCGCCAGCTCGCGAATTCGTTCTGGAACTTGGTGCGGTTCTCGCTGCGATACTCGTCATAATCGCGGTCGAGCGCGGCGATCTGGCCCGAACGCCAGTGGTTATAGTCATGGTCCTGCTGCGCATAATAACGCTCGTCCATGCGCGCGTCAGCCTCGCGACGGCGTTCCGCCTCCTCGTCGCCGAACCACGAACGGACCTCGTCCCCGGCGCGGGCGAAGAAGCCGCGATCCTCATAATCATAGCCCTGGGGCTGGCGACCATAGTCGCGGCCCGACTGCGGCCGGCCATAATCGCCGCGACCCTGACGGTCATCGTGGCCGTAGCGGTCGCCGGTATAACCATAGCCACGCGACGAGTCGCCGTAGGACGACGATCCGCGATAGCCTTCGCGACCATAGTCGCGCTCGCCACCACGATAGCTGTCGCGGCCATAGTCGCCGCCGCTGCGATAGGCGCCATAGGTGCCCGAGCGGCCTTCGCCATAACGACCTTCGTTATAGCGGCCACCGAAATCCTGACGCGAGGCACCGTAATTGTCGCTGCGATCATAGCCCTGCCGGCCATAATCCCGCGCGCCGTAACCGCGACGATGGTCGTTGTTACGGTCATCGTCGAATGCGCCCGCAGCTTCGTAATCCCGCGCGCTGGAATAGGTATAGTCCCGCCCGGAGCCGTAGTCCCGGCCATAGTCGAAATCGCGGTCGCCACGATTGGCGTCGCGGGAATAGCGGTCGTAAGCCATCCTAAACCCTCCTGAAATTCGGTCCTGCGGGGGCCGACGCCGCTCGTCCGGCGGGCCGTGCCTTCCGTGCGTTTCAATGAGGAAGATCAAGACATTGTTCCGTTGGCGCGGGACCGCGCGCGACGGACGGAGCGCTCGCAGGGGTCGAAAGCCACCGAAAATTTTTGGCTGCCAGCGGCAACGCGGTGTTGCGTCGCCCGAAATCACGGGCTAATGGCGTCGCTCCCGACCATGGTCGGGTCACGGGGCGGGGCTGTAGCTCAGATGGGAGAGCGCTGCAATCGCACTGCAGAGGTCAGGGGTTCGATTCCCCTCAGCTCCACCACCCCGCCTTACCCGATGGTAGATTTCGCGACATCGCAGATTGTTGGTTCCGCCCGGACGACTAGCGCGTTTGCCGATCGATGATCCCCGATCCCATCCCCGCCGCCACCCTGATCCTGATGCGCGAAGGCCCCGGGCCCGGCACGCCACCCGAAATCCTGATGGTCGAGCGCGGCGCGACGCTGGCCTTTCTGGGCGGGGCCATGGTGTTTCCCGGCGGGCGGGTCGACCCCGGCGACCATGAACTGGTCCCCGCCGACGCCACCGACCTGGAAGACGCCGCCGCCCGCATCGCCGCGATCCGCGAGACCATCGAGGAAGTCGGGCTCTCGGTCGGACTGACGCCGCCCCCCGGCTCCACGACACTCGCCCGGCTTCGTGCCGTGATGGCGGCCGGACAGTCCTTTGCGGGCGCGCTCGATGATGGGCAATTGCGGATCGATCCGGCCGCGCTGACGCCTTTCGCACGCTGGTGCCCGGAGCATGTGCCGGTGCGCCGCTTCGATGCGCGCTTCTATCTCGCCACCCTGCCGCGCGCCCAGTCCACGCCGGTCATCGATGGCACGGAGACGGTGCGCGCCGAATGGCTGACCGCGGCCGAAGCGCTGGCCCAGGCCGATCGCGGTACGATCCGCATCATCTTTCCCACCCGGCGGACACTGGAGCGGTTGGCCCAATATCCCGACTTCGCCACCGCCGTGGCCGATGCGCGTGCCTGGCCGATCCGCCGCATCACGCCTTTCCGCGCCGAACGCGACGGCGTCGACTGTTTCTGCATCCCCGACGATCTAGGCTATCCGGTCACCGCCCAGCCGGTCGCCAGTGCGGAACGCGGCTGATGCGGGCGCTCCGGCGATGGACGATCCTGTTGATCGTGCTCGTCGGACTGGCGATGGCGGCACTGCTGCTCTGGGGCATGGCGCGGCACCGGCCGCAGGATGTGCCCTGGGCTCCCCTCGACCTGGGCCAGCCGGTGGGCCTGTTCACGGGCCGCAAGCTGACCGCCCTCACCCAGGACAAGGCGCAATGCACCGCGCTGCTGGAGCGCGCAGGCATTCGCTACACCGTGCTTCCCGCCCGATCGGATGGCGCGCAATGCGGCTATGACGATGTGGTGCGGCTGGCCACTGGCGGGGCGCGGAGCATCGGCTATCGCCCCGTCTCGCTGGGCATTTCCTGCCCGATCGCCGCCTCGCTGGCGTTATGGGAGTGGAACAGCGTCCAACCCGCGGCGCGCGCCTTGCTGGGAGCGGAGGTGGTCGCGATCGAACATCTGGGCAGCTATAATTGCCGCCGGATCAGCGGGCGCAGCACCAGCGACTGGAGCGAACATGCCCGCGCCAATGCGATCGACATCGCCGCATTCCGGCTGAGCGATGGACGACAGATCCGCGTTGTGCGCGACTGGAAGGATCGGGGGCCGGCGGGCCAGTTTCTTCGCCGGGTGCGCGACGGGGCGTGCGAGTTGTTCGCGACCACCCTGTCACCGGACTATAACGCCGCGCATGCCGACCATTTCCACCTCGACCAGGCCCATCGCGGGGCGATGGGCTGGCGCGCCTGTCGGTAACGGTGACGGCACCCCCCGGACCGTCACCGCCCATCGTCAGCTCGCGAGCGAAGTGCCGTTGGTGTCCACCTTCTCGACCCAATGCGGGAAGAAAGCGGGCTGGCGGCTCGACCAGCCTGCGGCGGTCGCCGCCGCCTCGCTGATCGACTGGAGCAGCTTGCGCCGCAGTTCCGGGTGCAGATGCGGCAGCGCCGCCGCCGCGCAGAACACCGACGGCAACCACGGCCGCACCTCGGCACCGATCAGTCGCTCATAGAGGAAGCGGAAGGCCGAGAAACTGGTCAGCCGCCCCTGCCCCAGATCGAACGCCGCGATCGTCACAAACGGCGCCATGAACGGCTCGAGCGACTCCAGTCCGCTGTCGACCGGGATCAGATGCCGGATCTCGGGCAAGTTGCGATACAGCCGGGCCTGGGCGCGGATGCTGGCCGCCTCCACCACGTCGCGCGACCAGCGCGCCATCGCATCCTCGCGGTCCAACCCGATATCGAGCGACCGGCGGATATAACGCTGCGTCGCCGCCGCGAAGCCCGCAAATTCCTTCATTTCGGCCAATGTCATCGCGCCTTCGGCCGGTCTGCTCCTCGATCCCATATGCCTTCACCCCGCCCATCGAAATTAACCCGATCATCATGCGCGCATTTGGTTAACGCAGTGCTGAACGAGCCGAGCCAGACGATCATGAAATGCAGTGCGCCGCAACATAGATTGCGACGAGCCGTTATCACGGCAATGATTTTTCGATAAAGCTGTTGCAGACGATACAATCGCGATGTTTGTTGCGATCGTGCAATGGCTTAGCGGCCGCGTCGGGCCCCTGCGGCAATTCGGCTGGCCGCGAATAGAGAGCGGGGGCGAGATGGCAGACCGGCATCGGCTCCGCCATCTCGCTCCCTTCGCCGATTAGTGATCGTCTTCGCTATAACCGGACGACTCCGCCGGACCGTCACGACCCGGCTGTGTGTTGGAGGGCGGATCGCTGGCGTCCATCGACTCGTCGAGGCTCTCGTCGAGCTGCGCGTCGACATCCTCGGGGTTCTTCGCCAATTCCTCGGCGATGTCGGAGTCCTGCCCGGCATCCTGCTGGGGCGGGTTGGGGCGATTGCCCTGTTCGGCCTGCTCGCCGCCGGGTGCGACCGAAACGCTGTCCAGCGCGCGATCGTCGATGCTGTCGGTCATGTCACTTCCCCATCATCAGTGGACCGGATCAACGAGCCATGATGCGCAACCGTTCCTGCCCCCCTGCCTGTCCTGGATCAGTCGAGCCGCTTGACGGTAACCCGTTGATCGCAAAGCTGAGCTTCGCCGAACACGGTCATGAAGGCGATGTCGGTGGCGTCGCGGCCGACACAGACCTTCGCGATCTCGTCGGCGCGGGCCATGCCCGTCGCATCGACCAGATGCCAGCCGCCCTCCAGCCACAGCTCGGCCACCGCATGGAAATCAGGCGGATCGACACCGGGCGCATAGGCGGCAACACAGCGCGCCGGAATCTCCGCCGCCCGCGCCAGCGCGACCAGCAGATGGGCATAGTCGCGGCACACCCCGCTGCGTGATCCGAAGGTGTCGAGCGCCGTCGTCACCCCGCTGGACGTACCCGCCTGATAGATCAGCCGGGTTCCGACCCAGTCGGCCAGCGCGGCGGCCATCGCGCCGCCCGATAGTCCACCGAACCGCCGACGCACAAAGCCCTCCAACCGGTCCGATTCGCAATAGCGGCTGGGCAGCAGATAGGGGATCAGCGCTCCGCCAAGTCCCCGTGCCGGGGTCGCGCCCAGTCCCTCCAGGCGTACCGTGGGCCGGTCGATCGCCACGATCGCCTCATAGCGCGCGATCAGGCCATGATCGGCGCGCACCCAGCAACGCTGGCCGATGCCCTCCTCGCCCGCCACCGCCGTTACGGCGTGATCCGACCAGATGGTCAGCGACTGATGCTCCAGCCGCTGGTCGGGGGTCGCCGCCGCCTCGATCTGGAGGAGGATATCGGCCGGGTCCTTCACGACATAGTCCAGCGTCACGTCGATCGACAGGCGCATGACCGCATTCCTTTTGTGCATGAGAAAGGGCCCGGCGGACACTCCGCCGAGCCCTTGAGGGTCTAGTCCTGCCTTACTTTATCAGTCGCGGCTGGAGCCGGTCAGACGCAGGATGAACATGAACATGTTGATGAAGTCGAGATACAGGCTCAGCGCCGACATGATGACCACCCGGTCCTGCATCGACGTGCCGCGCACCTCGTAATACATCGACTTGGTCCGCTGCGTATCATAGGCGGTCAGGCCTGCGAACAGCAGCACGCCGACAAAGCTGATGACCAGGCCCATCGTCCCCGACTGCAGGAAGACGTTGATCAGGCTGGCGACGATCAGGCCGACCAGACCGATGATCAGGAAGGTGCCGAACGCCGACAGGTCGCGCTTCGTGGTGTAACCATAGAGGCTCAGCGCTGCGAAGCCCGCCGCGGTGGCGAAGAACGCACCCGCGATCGAACCGCCGCTATAGACCAGGAAGATGGTCGACAGCGACAGGCCCATGACGACCGCGAACGCCCAGAAGAGCAGCTGCATCGTCGAGGTCTTCATGCGGGTCACGCCCATGCTGAGCGCGAATACGAAGCCCAGCGGCGCGAACATGATGACGTACTTCAGCGCGCCGCCATGCAGGAAGACCTGCGCGGCCATGCTGTCGCGACCACCCCATGCGAAGAGCAGCGCGACGATACCCGTCAGCAGCACGCCCGACGTCATATAGTTATAGACGGACAGCATGTACGAACGCAGACCCGCATCATAGGCGGTCGAGCCCGTGGTGGCTGTGGTACCGAACGGCGCGGCGCTCGGCCGTGGATCAGACCAGTTTGCCATGATGAATGATTGCTCCTTTGCCCGGCCACATGCCGGTTACCCGAAATATCGCCCTCTCCGCGACGCTTTTCAAGCGGAAGAGGTTCCCGTGACGACAACAGAATGCGATAGACATGTTTTGTCATGGTCCGCCTGTTCGTCGCTCTCCGCCCGCCCCCCGCGATCCGGAACCTACTGTCCGATGCGATGGACGGCGTACCCCAGGCGCGCTGGCAGGATGACGAGCAACTGCATCTGACCCTGCGCTTCATCGGCGAGGTCGACCGCCCGGTGGCCGAGGACATCGCCGCCGCGCTGGGACAGGTTCACGCCCCCGCCCCCATGGTGCGCCTTGGCGGTGTCGGCACCTTCGATCGCAGGGGCCGGGTAGACACCCTCTGGGCCAGGGTCACCCCGCACGATGCGCTGGCGCATCTCCATCGCAAAGTTGATCAGGCGTGCGTCCGCGCCGGTCTGGCACCCGAGTCGCGTGCCTATCTGCCGCACATCACACTGGCCCGCCTGCCGGGATCGGCGGGCCATGCGCCGGAGATCGAGGGATGGCGCGCGGTCCATGCCGGGCTGTCGAGCGAGCCCTTCACGATGGCGCACCTGCTCCTTTATCAAAGCCATTTGGGCCATGGCAGCGCATCCTATGAACCGGTGATGCGTTGGCCGCTGGAAACCGGCGGATGACATGCCGATAAGGTTCGCATTCAACAGGGAGCTTCCATCATGAAATATCTTACGCTGCTGACCATCGGCACCGTCGCGCTGGGCCTCGCGGGCTGCGAGCAGACCAAGATGGAGACGGGCTCCCCTACCCCCGGTGGCGCCAGCGCGACCGCGATGCTGCATACCGGCACCGGTTCCGATGCCGGCCGCGCCACCGCGACCGAGGTCGCTGGCGGCCTGCGCATCACCCTGGATGCGATGAACGTGCCCGCGGGCATGCACGGTGTGCATATCCACACCGTAGGTCGCTGCGACGCGCCCGACTTTACGACCGCCGGTGGCCATTGGAACCCGACCCAGCGCCAGCATGGCAGCATGAACCCGCAGGGGCCGCATGAAGGTGACATGCCCAACATGACCGTCGGCAGCGACGGGCGCGGCACGCTGGGCATCGTGCTGCCGGGTGCGACCATGGCGGGGCTGCTCGATGCGGACGGCTCGGCGATCGTCATCCATGCCGGGGCCGACGACCTCAAGACCGACCCCAGCGGCAATAGCGGCGGGCGCATCGCCTGCGGCGTGTTCCAGGCGAACTGACCCTCAGCCGATGACCACGCTCCTGCCGACGCGCGCCTTTGGCGGTTTCCTGTTCGACATGGACGGGACGATCCTCAGCTCCATCGCGTCCGCCGAACGCGCATGGACCGCCTGGGCGACGCGGCAGGGGCTGGACGTTGCAACGTTCCTGCCGACCATCCACGGCGTCCAGTCGGTCGAGACGATCCGGCGTCTAAATCTGCCCGGCGTCGATCCGGTCGCGGAGGCCCATGCGCTGACCGAGGCGGAGATGCTGGATGTCGACGATGTGGTGCCGATCGGCGGCGCGGCGGAGTTTCTCGCCGCGTTGCCGCCAGATCGCTGGGCTATCGTGACCTCTGCGCCCAAGCGGCTGGCCGAGGTGCGGCTGAAGGCGGCGGGCCTGCCGCTGCCGGGCGTGTTCGTGACGGCCGAGGATGCGGAACGGAGCAAGCCCGCACCAGACGGCTTCCTGCTGGGCGCGAAGCGACTGGGCATGGCGCCCGAGGATTGTCTAGCGTTCGAGGATGCCCCCGCCGGGATCGCGGCAGCCGAGGCGGCGGGGATGACGGTGGTGGTGATTACCGAGACGCATCGGGGGACGATGGATACGCCCCATGCGACGGTGGCGGATTATCGCGATTTATCCGTGGAATGGGACGGAGCGAGTTTGAAGCTGGAACACCGGGTCTGACCCCACCTGTTCCCCGGCGAAGGCCGGGGCCCAGTTGCGGTGCACTCTCGACAGCGCGAGGCGTTTGCCTCCCACGCAGCGACATCCCGCCATCTTTGCCGAATAGAAACTGCGCCCCGGCCTTCGCCGGGGAACGGTTATGGGAAAGACTGCTCGACCTGAGTGCCGCCGAAGCGTCCCCTCAAACCGTAAAGCTCTCCCCACACCCGCACGCACCCTTGGCGTTAGGGTTTTGGAACACAAATCCGGCGGTGAAATCGTCCTCCACCCAGTCCATGGTCGAGCCGATCAGATACAGGATCGACCCGCCATCCACGAACAGCGTGCCACCCGGCGTGTCGATCTTCTCGTCGAACGCCTTGGCCTCGGTGACGTAATCGACCGAATAGGCCAGCCCCGAACAACCTCGACGCGGCGTCGACAGCTTGACGCCGATCGCCCCTTCCGGCGCGCGCCCCATCAGGTCGGCGATCCGCGCTTCGGCGGAGGATGTCAGGTTCAGCGCGGCGGGACGCGGGCGCAAGGTGGTCGCCATGGTCAGAGCATCCCCAGTTCGAGCTTGGCGTCGTCCGACATCTTCTGCGGGTCCCAAGGCGGGTCCCAGACCAGATTGACGTCGGCGGTCGCGATCCCCGGCACCGCCGAGACGCGCAGTTCGACCTCGCCCGGCATCGACTCGGCGACCGGGCAATGCGGCGTGGTCAACGTCATGGTGACGACCGCATGGCCGCCCTCGGTCACTTCGACACCGTAGATCAGCCCCAGGTCATAGATGTTGACCGGGATTTCGGGGTCGAAAATATCCTTCAGCGCATCGATGATGCCGTCATACAGCGCGCCGCCCGGCTGGGTCGGATCGTCGGCGGTCGGCTTTTGCGAGAGGAAACCCGACAGGTAATCGCGCTGACGCTCTGCAGGGGCCTCGACCACGTCCTGCACGCGCGCCTTGGGCGGCGATGCGACGCTGTCCACTTCCTCGATCTTGTAATCGCTCATCCGAAAATCCTCGTGACCCGCCGGACGCCATCCACCAGCGCCGCGACGTCATCGGGTCCGTTATACACGCCGAAACTCGCCCGCGCGGTGGCGGGCAGGCCGAGCGCCTCCATCAGCGGCTGCGCGCAGTGATGACCTGCGCGGATCGCCACCCGGCTCTCGTCCAATATGGTGCCGATATCATGGGGATGAACCCCCTCGACCGCGAAACTGACGATTCCGGCGGAATCCTCAGGCCCCAGCAACCGCACCGAATTGATCGCCGACAGCCCTTCGCGCGCCTGTGTAACCAGCGCCGCCTCATGCGCATGGATCGCGTCCAGGCCGATGCTCGTCACGTAATCAATCGCGGCATGCAGCCCCAGCGCGCCGACGATATGAGGCGTCCCCGCCTCGAACCGGCCCGGCGGCGGGGCATAGGTGGTCTTCTCGAAGCTCACCCGGTCGATCATCGAGCCACCACCCTGATAGGGGGGCATCGCCTCCAGCAACTCAGGCCGCCCCCACAGCACGCCGATACCCGTCGGACCGTAAAGCTTGTGCCCCGAAAAGACGTAGAAGTCGCAGTCCAGCCCCTTCATATCGACCGCAATGCGCGGCACCGCCTGGCACCCGTCGAGCAGGATCTTCGCGCCTACGCCATGCGCCAGATCGGCCGCACGCCGTCCGTCGAGCACCGAGCCCAGCACGTTCGACACATGGCCCAGCGACACCAGCTTGTGTGCAGGCGTCAGCATCCGCTCCATCGCCTCCAGGTCGATGCGGTGATCGTGCGTCAGCGGCAATACATCGATCGCGACGCCCAGCCGCTCGGCGACCATCTGCCACGGTACGATATTGGAGTGATGCTCCAGCATCGACAACAGGATGCGGTCGCCCGCCTTGAGGTTGGTCGCGGCCCAGCACTGCGCGACCAGGTTGATCCCCTCGGTCGCACCGCGCGTGAAGACGATCTCGTTCGCCGACCCCGCGCCGATGAACCGGGCTGTTGCCTCGCGTGCCTTCTCGTACGCGACCGTCATGTCGGCCGAGCGCTGATAGACGCCGCGATGCACGGTGGCATAGCTCGTGTCGTAGGCGCGGGTGATCGCGTCGATCACGGCCTGCGGCTTCTGCGCGGTCGCGGCGGTATCCAGATAGGCCCAGCCGTCCGGGATCGCCGGAAAATCTGCCACCCGATCGAGAGGCGCGGCGCTCGTCAAAGCGCCGCCTCCAGCCAGGCGTCCGCGTCCGCCGCAAAGGCTTCGCGCACCACCTCGTTACCGATCCGGTCGATCGCATCCGCCACGAAGGCGCGGGTCAGCAGCGCCTGCGCGCGCGGCTTCGGGATGCCCCGGCTCTGCATGTAGAACAGCGCTTTGGCATCCAGCTCGCCCACCGTCGCGCCGTGTGCGCACTTCACGTCGTCGGCGAAGATTTCCAGCTCGGGCTTCAGGTTCACCGTCGCCGTCCGCTGGAGCAGCAGGCCGCGCAAGCTCTGCTCGCCATCGGTCTTCTGCGCGTGACGCGCCACTTCGACCCGGGCGGCGAGGCTCGCCTGGCTGCGATCGGCGGCGACCGCACGCCATAGCTGATGGCTCTGCCCGTTCAGCGCGGCATGACGCAGGGCCACCGCGCATTCTTGGCGGAGTTCACCCTTGGTCAGCAGCGCGCCGCCGAACTCGGCATAGGCGCCGTCGCCGGTCTGGGTGATCCCGCCGTCGATCCGCGCGCCCATCGTGCCCGCCGCCAGAAAGGTCGCGGTCAGGCTCGCGCCCTCGCCCAGCTCCGCTTCCTCGCGCAGCGAAACGAAGCCGTCATCCTGCAACAATCGCACCGCACGCATCAGCCGCGCCGATGCCGCCAGCTTCACCCGCGTCAGCCGGTTGGTCCAGCCGCGCCCGACATAAGTTTCATAGACCTGCGCCGCCGCATCCTCGGCCAGCACGATCTCGGCGGGCAGGTGATTGGCCGCGCCGCTGGCGACATGGACGATCTGCACCGGCTCGGCGACCGCATCGCGATCCAGCCGCAACGACCAGCCGCGCCCCAGCGCCTGGCGTCCGAGCGGATGGTCGCTGGCGTCGATCTGAGTCAGCTGGACAGGGCCGAGATCGCTGGCGCTTTCATCCAGCACGCCATCGACGAACAGCAACCGCGCGCCTGGCAGATCGAGGAAGCGATCCGCGCCAGCAACCGGCCCCGCCCGCTCGCTCTCCGCTGCGCGGCGAAGCGCGTCAATATCGGCCCAGCGCCAGGCCTCCTCACGCGTCGAAGGGAGTTCCAGCGTGGTGGTCACGCCGCCGCTCCCTCGACGCCCGCATAGCCTTCCCGCTCCAGTTCGAGCGCGAGTTCGGGGCCGCCCGAACGCACGATGCGGCCATCGGCCAGCACATGCACCCGGTCGGGCTGCACATAGTCGAGCAGCCGCTGATAATGGGTGATCAGCAGCACCGCCTTGTCGGGCGCGCGCATGATCCGGTTGATGCCGTCGCCGACGATGCGCAGCGCGTCGATGTCGAGGCCCGAGTCCGTCTCGTCCAGGATCGCGAACTTGGGGTTCAGGATGCCCATCTGGACCATCTCGTTGCGCTTCTTCTCGCCGCCCGAGAAGCCGACATTGACCGGACGCTTGAGCATGTCCTGGTTCAGCCCCAGCCCATCGGCCTGAGCACGGGCGAGCTTTAGGAATTCGCCACCCGACAACGGCTTTTCGTCGCGCTGCCCGCGCTGCGCGTTCAGGCTCTCGCGCAGGAACTGAACGTTGGACACGCCGGGAATCTCGACCGGATATTGGAAGCCCAGGAACAGGCCGGCGGCGGCGCGCTCGTTCGGCTCCAGCTCGAGCAGGTCGACACCGTCGAACGTCACCGAACCCTCGGTCACTTCGTACCCCGGACGGCCGCCCAGCACATAGCCCAGCGTCGACTTGCCCGCGCCGTTGGGCCCCATGATCGCATGGACTTCGCCCGCATTCACCTCAAGCGTCAGGCCCTTGAGGATCGGCTTGCCGTCGATTTCGGCGTGGAGGTTTTCAATTTTCAGCATTGCGGCTTTCTTCCTTGGCACGCTCGCGGGCCACCGCCGCGACGACACCATCGTTAATGCAGTTCATTAATCCCGCCCGAAGGACGGCACGTTTGGGAACACAGACACGAGCAGCGGAACAGGCGGCAGCATCGACAAACGGGTCACCGCTCGACACCTTGATACGACAGGCGGTCATGTCCTTCCCGTCAACTTCCAGATCAAGTTGCAACTTGCGAAGCTTGGTGCCGATCACACTGATCTCGCCAGCGGGCGGCGCGGGCATGGACTGCCCGACCTGCGCCGACACCAAAAGCCCGCCGAGCAGCATCACCCGACCGAACCCTCCAACGAAATCCCCAGCAGCTTCTGCGCCTCGACCGCAAACTCCATCGGGAGCTGCTGCAGCACCTCGCGCGCAAAGCCGTTGACGATCAGCGCGACCGCCGCTTCCTGATCCAACCCACGGCTCATCGCGTAGAAAAGCTGGTCCTCGCTGATCTTGCTGGTCGTCGCCTCATGCTCGATCTGTGCGCTGGGGTTCTTCACCTCGATGTATGGCACCGTATGCGCGCCGCACTGGTCGCCCAGCAACAGGCTGTCGCACTGGGTGAAGTTGCGGACATTCTCGGCGGTCGCCGCCACGCGGACCAGCCCGCGATAGGTGTTGTCCGAGCGCCCGGCCGAAATCCCCTTCGACACGATGGTCGAGCGGGTGTTCTTGCCCAGATGGATCATCTTGGTGCCGGTATCGGCCTGCTGGCGGTTGTTGGTGACCGCGACCGAATAAAACTCGCCGACCGAACCGTCGCCCGCCAGCACGCAGGACGGATATTTCCACGTCACCGCCGAGCCGGTTTCGACCTGGGTCCACGACACCTTGCTGTTCTTGCCCTGGCACAGCGCGCGCTTGGTGACGAAGTTGTAGATGCCGCCGACCCCATTCTCGTCGCCCGGATACCAGTTCTGGACGGTCGAATATTTGATCTCGGCATCGTCCAGCGCGACCAGCTCGACGACCGCCGCGTGCAGCTGGTTCTCGTCGCGCATCGGCGCAGTGCAGCCTTCGAGATAGGAGACATAGGCCCCCTTGTCCGCGACGATCAGCGTGCGTTCGAACTGGCCGGTATTCTCCGCATTGATGCGAAAATAGGTGGACAGCTCCATCGGGCAGCGGACGCCCTCGGGAATGTAAACGAAGGTGCCGTCCGAGAAGACCGCCGAGTTGAGCGTCGCGAAATAGTTATCGCGCTGCGGCACGACCTTGCCCAGCCATTTGCGGACGAGATCGGGATATTCCTTGATCGCCTCGGAGATCGAGCGGAAGATGACGCCCGCGGCTTCGAGTTCCTTGCGGAAGGTGGTCGCGACCGAGACGCTGTCGAACACCGCATCGACCGCGACCTTGCGCGCGCCCTCGACGCCCGCCAGCACTTCCTGCTCGGCGATCGGGATGCCCAGCTTTTCGTAGGTGCGGCGAATCTCGGGGTCGAGCTCGTCCAGCGACGCGATCGTCTTCTTCTGCTTCGGCTCCGCGTAATAATACGCGTCCTGATAGTCGATCGGCGGGATGTTCAGCTTGGCCCAGTCGGGCGTCTCCAGCGTCTGCCACAGGCGAAACGCCTTCAGCCGCCAGTCGAGCATCCATTCCGGCTCGCCCTTCTTGGCCGAGATATAGCGGACCGTATCCTCGCTCAGCCCCTTGGGCGCGAAGTCCTGCTCGATCTCGGTGGCGAAGCCCCACTCATATTTCTTGTTGGCGGCGGCAAGCGCCTCTGCATTCTTCGTGGCCATCAGGCGAATACCCCCGGACGCGGGGACGCGTCCATCACTTGCGATTCAACAGGATCGGCGGCGAGCGTCGCGAGCGTCACCCCGGAAAAGGCGGCGCGTACCGCCTGATTGACGACATGCCAATGCGGCCGGACACGACATTGCATTTCCAGGCCGCAGTCATGCGCGGCACCCTCGACGCAGGCGGTCAGCGCGATCGGGCCGTCCACCGCCTCGACGATATCGGCCAGGCTGATCGTATCGGCATCGCGCGCCAGGCGGATGCCGCCGCCGGTACCGCGCGTGCTTTCGATAAGGCCAGCGCCCGCCAACCGGCTGACCAGCTTTTGCGCGGTGGGCAGCGGCACACCCGTCTGCCCGGCCAGCAGCGTCGCGTTGCTCCGCCCACCGGCACCTTCACGTGCGGCGGCGGTCATCATCACGACCGCATAATCGGCTAGGCTGGAAAGGCGCATGGTCTCCAATCGGATGGATTTGGTCCGATTGGCAAATGGGCGTGGAGGGGCGGTTCGTCAACCGGGTTTCGGTGCGGGAATTTCGATGGGTGTGAGTGGTGGTGCCACTCACCCTCCGTCTTAAGCCCCTCCCGCAGGCGGGAGGGGTTTGGGGAGGGCAAGGCCGCAGGCGATGGTCTCGGTGAGACTCCATGCCCTCCCCCATCCCCTCCCGCTTGCGGGAGGGGCGTGAGACTCAATTAGCGCCCAATCAAGCCCTGCGCGATTTCGTCCGCGACGTCCGAGGCCGGATGGCCGGTCTCGGCCGAGCGCTGCCACACCTGTTCCAGACGCTCGGGAATCTTGGCGATGCGCGCCATGACCTCGGCTTCGTCACCCTGGCCCAGATATTCCAGGCCGACATTGATGATGCCGCCCGCGTTGATGACGTAATCGGGGGCATAGAGTATGCCCGCTTCCGCCACGCGCGCACCGTCCTCGCGGGTCGCGAGCTGGTTGTTCGCACCACCCGCGACCACCTTGGCCTTCAGCCGCTGGATCGAGTCGGCGGTCAGCACCGCGCCCAGCGCATTGGGGCTGACCAGGTCGACATCGGCGAACAGGATCTCCTCCGCCGCGGCGACGCTCGCGCCCAGTTCCGCCGCCATCGCTTCCGCGCGCGCTTGGTTGACGTCGGCGATGGTCAGGACCGCGCCGTCCTTCGCCAGCAGCTTGGCAAGGCCGCCACCGACCGAGCCGACGCCCTGGATCGCGACGCGCACGCCCTTCATGTCGACAGCACCCAGGCCGCGCTTGGCGGCGGCCTTCACGCCCAGATAGACGCCGTGCGCGGTGTAGGGGCCGGGGTCGCCGCCCGCAGCACCGCTCGCCACCGGCAGGCCGGAGACATAGCGGGTCTGGGTCGCGATGACCTTCATCCGCTCCTCGGACATGCCGACGTCCTCGGCGGTCACGTAGCGACCACCGAGCGATTCGACCGCGCGGCCGAACGCTTCGAGCTGGGCCGTCGTGATGACGTCACCCTGCTTCGCCGCCAGGACCACACCCTTGCCGCCGCCCAGCGCCAGGCCCGCCATCGCGTTCTTGTAGCTCATGCCGCGCGACAGGCGCAGCGCGTCGGTGATCGCCAGCGCGGGCGTGGCATAGTGCCAGAAGCGCGCGCCGCCCGCCGCCGGGCCGAGATGCGTCGAGTGCACGGCGATGACCGCCTGCAGACCCGAAGCGGGATCGGTGAACAAATGCACGCCTTCATGCGCGTCGAAATCGGGAAAGCCCCAGTTCGTCATGCTCGTCCTTCGGTCCGACAAAAGCGGAACCGGACCGAGACTTTCGACCCGGCCACCCTATCGGTGAGGATTTAGGGGGGACACGGGCGCGAAAGGGGCCGGTGCCGTGGCCAAGATATGGCCGGAGAAGAATGGGGCGACCGACGGGACTTGAACCCGCAACTTCCGGCATCACAAGCCGGCGCTCTAACCAATTGAACTACGGTCGCCGCGAAGGCTTGCGCCCCTAAACGGGATCACCCGGTTTCGTCAAGCGGTCAAAAGCGCGTCCGTCAGAATCTTCCCTGCGCCGAAAGTCGGTACCCACCGCCCGACCCCGCAACGAAGCCCAGCTGCTCCAGCTTGGCCGCCGCCGCCGGATCGCTGGGGGTCAGCACCAAGTCGGCGGTGTAGCGGCCATCGGGGCGGATGCGCAGATTGACCGCTTCGGCGCCCCCCTGCCCCGCCATGGGCAGCAGCAGCGCGCCCGCCTCGCACCGCGCGGTGCCCATCATCGTCGGGGGCAAGGGCAGACCGCCTGCCTCACCCACCACCGTCGCACGCACCCGGCCCGCCGCTTCCTCGCACACCCCGTCGCGGAAACGGACGGTCACGTCCTCCAGCGCCAGCGTGGTGACCGGCAACGGCGCGAACAGCGTGGCCGCGGGCAGGCTGGCGGTCACGCCATCGATGCCCATGGCGTGGCGGCTGATCGAGGCCGAACCCGCGATCGGGCGGCCATCCATGCCCGCCCCCTCGAACGCCAGCTTGGCGCGGCCGACCAGCAGCGCCAGCGGCGACAGCGACACGCGTAGGTCGCCCAGCGCGACATCGCCGAACCGTGCCTCGATCATGCTGCCGCCCCAGATGGTGCCGCCGACCCGCCGCGCGCTCAGGCCTTCATCGGCCAGGCCCGTCGCGCCCAACGCCAGCCGCATCGGCAGGAAGACGATCAGCGCCACGACCAGCATGGCGGCGAACAGCACCGGGGGCCGCGTGGTCATCCGCAACCGCATCACGACACCCGCGTCCGCAGGAGGAGCGCAACGCCCACCGTCTTGTCGCCATTGTCGGTCAGCGTCGCCTGCTCGACCAGCACGCCGCCGCGCTCCAGCCGGGCCAGCCACGGGGTCAGGGCGGCGGGCCGGGCCGAGGCGATCTGCGCGCGCACCCGGCCGGGGCCGTCCTCGGTCAGGGCGGATAGAGTGAAGCCCGCCTGCTCCGCCGAGACCCGCACCGTATCGGCCAGTGTTCCTGACAAGGCGGCGGGGCGGCGGCGGCGCTGGTTCAGCTCGGCGGCGATGGCCTGCGCCTCGCCCAGCCGGATCACCGCATCGGCATGGCGCTCGCGTGCGCTCGACAGGCCGTCACCCAGCGGACGCAACAGGCCGCCCCAAAGGAGCGTCACGACCAGCAGCGCACCCATGACCAGCAGCAGCCGCTTCTCGCGGAGGGAGCGGCCATCGAACCAGAGTTTCAGCGCCTTCATCGTGCGCGCACCATGAATTCTCCCGTGATCCGGCCGTTCGCCGCGACGAAGGTGCTGGGCTGGACGGTGAAGCCCTCCGCCTCGATCGCGCGCTTCAGGTCGGTGGCCAGCGCCTCGCGGTCGACCGCGACGCCCAGCCGGATGTCGCCATTGGGCTGGAAATCGAGCGCGGTCAGCTCGGTGCCCGGAACGCTGCGCACCGCCGCGAACACCGCCGCCGCCGTCCGGCTGAACCCCTGGCCCGGGCCCCGTACCGCCGACAGCCGCTCGGTCAGCTGGCGGTCGGCATCGACCAAGGTCTCGCCACGCGGCAGGGCGGTGCGCGCGATCTGGTCGATCTTCGCCTCGGTCGCATCGGCGGCGAAGCTGTATTTGGTGAGCCGCACGAAATCGATCGCCAGTGTCGCAACGACGATGGCCAAGCCCAGCCAGGCAAGCCGCCGCACCAGCCGCCAATCGATGACGAACCCCCGCCGCCGCGCGAACACACCCTGGCGCAGGTCGAGCGCCGGGCTTGCCGCCGCCGCGCCCAGCGCCGCCTCGATCCCATCGGCGTCGAGATCGGCGAGCGGCTCCTCGCCCGCGACGATCTCGGTAAAGCCCGGCTCGTCGGCAAAGCCCGAGGCGCGCCCACGCACCACGCCCTGCCCCGCCAGGTCGCCGCGCACATAGCCCTCGTCGGGGCGCGGCAGCAGCAGCGGCGCGGGCACGACCGCGACCGGATCGACCCCCGCCGCGCCCAGCCGCGCGAGCCAGCCCGCCATCGCGCCGCGATTGACGATGCCGATGGCGCGGCTGCCCGCATCGTCCTCGCCGACCGCGACGTGCAGTTCGTCCATCGGCGCTGCACTCACCTCGGCCGCCAACAGGCGCGCGGCGGCGGCGGCCTGCGCGGTCGAGCGCGCCGGAATCTCGGCCCAGTGCAGCGACACCGCATCGGCGGGCGCGACCGCGATGACCTCGCCATCACCCTGCGGCAGGCCCTCGCCCGCCGCCGCGACGCGCGCATCCTCGATCCGCATCCAGCGATAGTCGCCACCCTCGCCCGGCGGCAGGAACAGGAGGTTGGTCGCACTCATCACTCTTCCCCCCAAATCCGTGCCACCAGACGCGGCGGCTGTCGGGTCGCATCGACCAGCGCGCGTTCTTGCACCCCGATGCCGCCCACGCCGACGTCGATGCGCAGATTGAACCAGCGCGTCGTCGTCGCCACGTTGCCGCCCCCGATTGCCCCCGACACCTGCGCCCAGAAGGCGCTTACGTCCGCATAGCCTTGCGGCGGGCGGCGCAAAAGGGCCTGCGCTATGGTCGCGGGCGAAATCGTGTCGACCTGCGCCATGGCGACCAGCGGGGCCTGTTCGGGGGCCAGCGTGTTGATGTTCACCATGGTCGGCTTCGCCTCCGGCAGGGTACAGACCCAGGGGCGCAGTTGCGCATAGAGTTCGGGCGTGACGCCATTCACCATCCGCAATTCGCTGACATCGGCCATCATCGCGCCGCCCGTCCGATAGGGTGGATCACGTGCGAGATAGAGCGGGTCCTCCGCACCGCCGCCTTGCGGATTCGGGTCGCTGTCGATCCAGTCGGAGGTGGCGGTGGCGACCTGCTCGGCGACCTGGCCGGGGATACCCAGCAGCCGCATCAGCTTGGCGAAATGCGCGACCTCGACCGCATTGCCGATCAGCACCGCCGGCTGGCCCGGCGGGCCCGGCAAGCTCTGCGCCAGGCCATTCAGGTTGAAGCAGTTGCCGCCGTCGGTCACCCGCGCCACCGCGCTGCCCCCGGCCGCCCCGTCGCCCAGCGGCAACGCGAAGGGCCGGTCGCTCCATCCGCCGAGCAGCGACACCTTGCCCTGCGAGCGTTCGAGCAGGTCGCCGATGCGGATGATCGCCAGGGCCTCGGCGGCATAGGCATAGCCCCGCGCCTGTTCGATCGCGACCGCATTGCCCCCCAACCGGGTCGACAGGCGCAGCTTTTCCAGCGCCGTCGCGGCCAGTACGGCAATCACCGCGACTAGGATCAGGACGGTGAGGAGCGCCGCGCCGCGCTCGGATCGGCGGACCGCTTTAGCCATTGGGCGTCGGCGATGGCGTGGGCGTCGCACCGGGTGTCGGGCTCGACGGGGCCATGATGCTGTCGTCGATGTAACCGGTGCCGACCAGAAACAGCTGGCGAAAGATCATGCCGTCATCGCGCACGATCGTCACCTCGGCCGCCTGGGGCAAGGCGACGCCGGGCTGGCCCTGCCACTGGTCGAGCCACGCTCCGTTGAAGCGGTAGCGCAGATGCAGTTCGCGGACATGGTCCATCAGCACCGCCGGTTCCATCGGCGCGGCCCCGTCGAGCAGCGGCCAAGCGACCCGCTCCAACGCATCCCCGTTCAGGCGATAGGCGACCTTTTGCAGCGAGGGCCGCTGCGCATTGTCCAGATTGCTCCACCCGGCACGGACCAGGCGCATCGCATCGGGCCCGGCGACCATGGCGGGCGTCTGCACCCCGCCTTCGTCGCGGGTCGGGCGGTTGACCGCCTGCGCCAGATCGGCGGACAGGATCGCGGTCGTCCGGCTGACCGCCGCCATGGCGTCGAGCTTCTGCCCGGTCACCGCCTGGGCCCGCACGCTCATCGACAGGATCGCCACGGCCGCGGCGGCGAGCATCGCGAAGATGAGCAGCGCCACCATGACTTCGACCAGCGTGAAGCCGTCTTGGCCGTCCGTTCCCCGGCGAAGGCCGGGGCCCAGTTGCCGTGCAGTAGAAGGCGCGCCGCGACGTTTGCCTTTTCCATCGGACATCACCGAGACTGGGCCCCGGCCTCCGCCGGGGAACGGGTTGTTGTTTGAACGACGGGTCACGACACGGCCACCCCGACCGGCGGTGCGGCCATGGGCGGGCGGACCATCGTCATCCGGCCGATGACGCTTCCACCGGCATTGGTGACCGCGACGTCGATCCGCACCACCCGCACGTCACCCGTGCCGCTGACGATCCGCGTCCATTTCCAGCTGCGACCGCCATTCACCTCCGCGCCCGTCGTGCGGCCCAGCGCGGGGGCTTGCGGGTCGGTCACTGCGGAGATGGCGATATTCCGCGCGACCATCTGGGCGACCACGGTCTCGTCGAGGATCGACGCCCCCCGGATCGTCGCGCTTTCCAGCCGCACCAGCGCCATCGCCGCCAGGCTGAACACGGCAAGCGCGACCATGATCTCGATCAGGGTGAAGCCATCCTCCCCGGCACGGGGAGGGGGACCATCCGCAGGATGGTGGAGGAGGGCTTCCACACAGGACTCCCTTTGGGGAAGCCCCCCTCCGTCACGGCTTCGCTGCGCCACCTCCCCGTGCCGGGGAGGATTGTGGGCGCCCTCACCCATCGACGCGCACCGAACCATCCGCGCCGATCCGCACGATGCTGCTTGCCCGGTCGCGGCTCAGGCGAAATTCGAGCGGACGGTCGGCCAGCCCGGTCACGTCGAACGTCACCCGCACCCGCCCGCTGGCGTCGGGAATGCCCGCCTGCGTCCCGTCTTCCCATTGGGCGACGCGCAAGGGCTTGGCGGTCATCGGGGTCCACGCACCGTCGGCCCGCCGGTCGAAGCCATAGCCGCCGCGCGTCACCCAAATACTGACCGGCGACGCCTCGACCACCGCCACGTCATGCGCGGCGCGGACACGGGCAGCGAATTTCAGCGCTTCGTCGGTCACGCGACCCCGCCGGTCGGGCAGCGACAGCACCGCCACGGCGGAGGCCAGGCCGATGATGGTGATGACGATCATCAGTTCGACGAGGGTAAAGCCCCGCTCCGCCCGAACGGCGGCCGGGATCATCCGATCAGGCAGGCCCCGCCCGCCGCCGCTCCCGGCATCCAGGCGGGGCCTTGCGCTCACTTATCCCAATTGCCGATATCGGCGTTGATCCCCTCGCCGCCTTCCTTGCCGTCGGCGCCATACGTCCAGACATCGGCCTCGCCATGCTGGCCGGGCGCCGCATAGAGATAGGGCCGGCCCCAGGGATCGTCGGGCAGCTTCTTGAGGTAACCACCCTTTTGATAGCGCGACGGATCGGCCAGCCCGGCGGGCATCGACACCAGCGCCTGCAACCCCTGCGAGGTGGTCGGGAAGGTCAAATTCTGGAGCTTGTACATCTCCAGCCCGGTTTCGATGTTCGCGATATCGGCCTTGGCCTTCTGGATCTTCGCCGTATCGCCCGAGGGCAGGACGTTCAGCGCGACGATCGTCGCCAGCAGGCCGATGATGACGATGACGACCATCAACTCCACGAGCGTGAAGCCATTGGCGGGGCGCTTGCGGCGAAGCCGCCGGTGAGTGGGGGTACGCATCAACATGTCCTCTCGACTTATTGTCCCGCCAGCGTGTTGAGCTGGAGGATCGGCAGCAGGATGGATAGCACGATCGTCGCGACCACGCCGCCCATCACGACGATGATCGCGGGCTCCAGCAGCGACAGGGCGGTGGCGGTGAAGCGGTCGAACTCGCGCTCCAGATAATCGGCGGCGCGCTCCAGCATTTCGTCCAGCCGCCCCGCCGCCTCGCCGCTGGCCGCCAGATAGGTGAGCAGCGGCGGGAACACGCCCGCCCGCCGCATCGCCGCGGACAGGCTGCCGCCGCCCCGGATCGCATCGACGATGGCGTCGGATGCCACGCGCAATCGGCGGTTGTGAATCGTCCCGGCGGTCAGGGTCAGCCCCTCGAGCAGCGGCAACCGGCTGGCCACCATCGTCCCCAGCGTGCGCGCCATCCGTGCGGCGTGCAGATCGCGCAGCAACCGGCCGAGCAGGGGCAGCTTGAGCAACCAGGTGTCGAAGGACAGCCGGATCGCGGGCACCTTCAATGCGCGCCAGAAGCCGACTCCCGCGACGATGACGATCCCCGCCATCAGCCACCACCAGCCGACCAGCAGGTCCGACACGGTGATGACCATGCGCGTCAGGAAGGGCAGCTCCTGCCCGACCGTATCGAACTGTTCGACCACCTGTGGCACGACGAACATCATCAGCGCGGTGACGACGCCCATCGCCACCACCGCCAGGATCGTCGGATAGGCGAGCGCGGTGATCAGCTTGCCGCGAATCTCCGCCTGCCGTTCGAGCAAGGCCGCCAGCCGTTCGAGGATGGTCGGCAGCGTGCCCGAGCTCTCGCCCGCCGCGACCATCGCGCGGTAGAGGGGGGGGAAGCTCTTGGGTTCGCGCGCCATGGCATCGGCGAGGCGACGGCCTTCGGTGACGCCCTGATGCACCGTCGCAACGATCGCGCGCACCCGCTCCTGCTCGGTCTGGCGGGTGATGGTGCGGAGGCTCTCCTCCAGCGGCGAGACGCGGTTGAGCGTGGCGAGCTGGCGGGTGAACAGCGTCAACTGCTTCACCGACATGCGCGCGCGGCCGAGCTTCAGCCCGAAGAGCGGCCGCCGCTCGGTGGTATCGCCGCTGCCCGGCTTGACCGAAACGACATAAAGCCGCTGCTTCTCCAGCGCGGCGCGCGCCGCTTCGCCGGTCTCGGCCGGGATGAAGCCGCGCTTCTCCGCGCCCTTGGTATCGATGGCGACATAGTCGAACCCGGCCATGTCAGCGCCTTACCCCATCAACGGACCCCACCCCGGCGGAGGCCGGGGTCCAGTCGCGGTGACAGCCCGGACGCAATGTTTCAGATAGAAATCTTATCTCACGCGAAGCCGCGAAGCCGCGAAGAAGGGCATGTTCGCGCAGAGGCGCGGAGGGCGCAGAGAAGTCTCGTGCGCGGCAGCGCACAGCTTTTCCGATCGGCCGAGATAGGAAGGCCGCTTGCGCGGAAGGGACAGTCTCTCTGCGTTCTCTGCGCCTCTGCGCGAACCCAATCTCTCTTCGCGGCTTCGCGTGAACTTGAATTCACGGCGCACAGCAACTGGCCCCCGGCCTTCGCCGGGGTGGCGGCTGAAGATGGGGGGACGGCCACCTCCCTCACCCCGCGTCGGAATCGCGGCGGGATACGCGGATAGCTTCTTCCGCCGTGGTCACGCCGTCCAGCACCAGCGTCCGCGCCGCCGCCGCCAGCGGCTGTTGCCGGGCAAAGGCATGGGCCGCGATCGCCTGTTCGTCGCCGCCGTCGTTGATCAGCCGCCGGATCGTGTCGTCGACCCGGACCGCCTCGTACACCCCGGTCCGGCCCCTATAACCGGTGCCGTTGCACTGCGGACAACCGACGGCTTCGTACACGATCGCCTTGTTCTCGATACCGAGCAGCGGCGCGACGGTATGCTTGGCCTTGACCGGCCGCTTGCACGCCGGGCACAGCCTGCGCACCAGCCGCTGCGCGATGACGGCGCGCAGCGTCGAGGCGAGCAGGAACGGCTCGACCTTCATGTCGCGCATCCGGGTGATCGCGCCGACCGCATCGTTGGTGTGGACCGTGGATAGCACGAGGTGCCCGGTCAGCGAGGCCTGCACCGCGATCTCGGCGGTCTCGCGGTCGCGGATTTCGCCGACCATCACCACGTCGGGGTCCTGGCGCAGGATCGCGCGCAGGCCCGCCGCGAAGGTCAGGCCGACCTTGGCATTGACCTGGGTCTGCCCCACGCCCTCGACCGCATATTCGACCGGGTCCTCGACGGTCAGGATATTGCGGCTGCCATCGTTCAGCAGGCGCAGCGCGGCATAGAGGCTGGTCGTCTTGCCCGAGCCCGTAGGCCCGGTGACCAGGATGATGCCATTGGGTTCGCTGAGTGCCTCGCGCAGCAGGGCATACATGGCCGGGTTCATGCCCAGCGCGTCGAGGTCGATGCCCGCATTCTCCTTGTCGAGGATACGCAGCACCACGCGTTCCCCGGCCCGGCTGGGCAGGGTCGAGACACGCACGTCGAGCAGCTTGCCGCCCAGCGTCAGCGCCATGCGCCCGTCCTGCGGCACCCGCCGCTCGGCGATGTCGAGCCGCGCCATGACCTTGATACGGCTGACCACCACAGGGGCGACATGCGGCGGCATCCTGAGCGTCTCGCGCAGCACGCCGTCGATGCGCATGCGGACGACGAGGCCGGTCTCGTACGGCTCGATATGGATGTCCGACACGCCATTGCGTGCGGCATCGGCGATGATGCCATTGATCAGGCGGATGGCGGGTGCATCGTCGGCGGTGTCGAGCAAATCCTCGGCGGTCGGAATGCCGTCCGCCAGCATGTCCAGCTCGTCGCCCATGCCCACCGCCGCGATCGCGGTCGCCTGTCCGTCCATCGCATAGGCGTCGGACAACAGCCGGTCGAAGGCGGGGGCCTCGACCCGCGTGATGGCGAAGGGGCGGCCGATATGGCGGCGTAGCTCGATCAGCGCGCGCGGGTCGGCGCCTTCGCGAAGGGCAATGGTCAGCGGGTCGGCGGTATGCACGACCGTGCCGAACTTGCGCGCGAAGGCGTAGGGGATGGTCAGGGGAGCGACCAGTTCCAGCGTTTCGGGCACATCATTGACGGTTGGTAGCGGGAGGGCGGTGTGCCCCCCCCCATCCCCTCCCGCTGGCGGGAGGGGCGTGCCCAGCGGGAGGGGCACGGTGTCACCGGTAGGGAGGGGTTCTGGTTCGTCAGTCACGGCGCTTGATCGGCTGGACCGGCTTGGCGACGGGCACCGCGATGCGCGGGTCCTCGATATTGCCGGGCATCGGTGCGTGCGGGATTGGCGGCGCGGCGTTCATGTAATCGCGGACCAGTTCGTCGATCGACGGCTCGACGCCGGGCTGGGCATAGCCCTGAAGCTGGCGGAGATAGCCGTAACGCTGTTCGGTGACGCGGCGGCTGTCCTCGGGCGTGCGCAGGATCGTCGGGCGGATGAAGACCATCAGATTGGTCTTCGACCGGCTGCGCGCCTTGGACCGGAACAGCGCACCCAGGCCCGGAATGTCGCCGAGCAGCGGAATCTTCTCGATCGTGCGACGTTCGTTATCGTCGAGCAACCCGCCGATGACCGTGATCTGGCCGTCGTCCGGCGTGAAGACATTCTCGAACGCGCGCTTGTTGAGAATCAGCTCGCTATTGTTGCTCGACACGGGTCCCGCGATCGAGCTGACCTCCAAGCGGACATAGAGCTTCAGCGAGCCGCCCGCATTGACCTGCGGCTTCACGTCCAGCTGGATGCCGACATTCTGGCGCTGCACCGTGCGGAAGGCATTGTCGAAATTGTTCGACAACGCCTGGCCGGTCGTCACCGGAATTTCCTGGCCGACCAGGCTGTGCGCCTGCTGGTTGTCCAGTGTGATGATGTGCGGGACCTGAAGCAGGTTGGAGGTCGTGTCGCTCTTCACCGCATTGATGATCGCGCCGAACACCGTGTCGCCGATCTGACCGCCCCACCCGGCAAAGCCGCCGGTCGTACCCAGGATCGACTGCACCGCCGACTGGGTCAGCTGGTTATAGGCCTGGTTGGGCACGTTGGTTTCGGTGCGCGTCCCATCGGGGGCGACGACGACGGTCCGGTTGCCGCCCAGCGTCTGCGCACCGACCGCGCCCGCGATCTGCAGGATGTTCGGCGCGGTGTTGCCATAGGTCGACGCCGCGAACGCGCCGCCCGACAAGCTGCCGAGCAGGAACTGCGCGCCCAGCCGCTTGGCGGTCTGGTCGGAGACCTCGGCGACGATCGCCTCGATCAGCACCTGTTCGCGCCGCACGTCGAGCTGGCGGATGACCTCGCCGATCTGGCGCTGGATGTCGGCGGGCCCGGCGATGACGATGGCGTTCGCCCCGACGAAGCGGGTGACGACCGCCGCCGTCCGACCGCCTTGCGTGCTGATCGCGGGCGGCTGGCCGTTCTGACCACCGGCGCCCGGCGCGTTCGAGGCCTGGGGCTGGGCGACCGGCTGGATACGCTGGGCGATCGAGGTGCCCGCCGCCGAACCGGACTGGTTGTTGGTCTGGGTGAAGCTGCCGCGCGACAGGGTGGTTTCCTGCACCGGATCGGGCTGTTGCCCGACCAATTGCTGGAGCACGGGCAGAAGCTGCTCGGCATCGGCGTTTTCGAGGAAGACGACGCGGATCTCGGTGCCGCTCTTGGCCTTGTTGTCCAGGTCGATCGCGATCTGGGCGAAGCGCGCGACGCTCGACGGATCGCCGCGCAGCGCGATGGAATTCGAACTGTCGATGGCGACCACCGACACGCCGGTGCCGCCGGGGGCCGCCCCGCCCTGCCCCGCGCCGCCACCGCCGCCCGCCAGCGTCTGGAGCGCGGTTGCGATCTCGCGCGCGCCTGCGTTGCGTAGCGCGATGACGCGGGTCGAGGCATTGTCGGCGTCGATCCGGCGAACCACTTCGCGGATGCGGCGGATATTGTCGGCGAAGTCGACCACGACCAGCGTGTTGCCCGCGCGATTGGCGGTGACCGATCCTTGCGCGCTGACCAGCGGGCGCACCGTCTCCAGCGCGCTGGGCGCATCGATCGCGCGCAGGCGGATGATCTCGGTCACATAGGCGTTGCGGTTCGCGCCCGCCGCCCCGATCCGGCTGGGCTGCGACTCGGCGTTGTCGACCGGCTGCACCCGGAACGCGCCGCCCGAGGTCGGCACCGCGACCAGCCCGTTGGAGCGCAGCGTCGACAGGAAAATCTCGAAATATTCGGACTTGGACAGCGGCCGGTCGGTCACCACCGTCACCTTGCCGTTGACCCGGTTGTCGATGATGAAAGTGCGCCCCGTGACCTTCGCGGCATCGGCGATGAACGCGCGGATGTCGGCGTCGCGGACGTTGAGCGTGGTCTGGGCATGTGCGCCTGCGGCCAAAGCCAGCGCCAGAACCGAACCGAGGACGAGCTTCTTCATGGCCGTGGTGCCGCAATCTGAAGGGCGAGCGGCAGCGTCTGATCGCCACGCTCGACCGTGATGGAAAGAGAACCGCCCTGTGCGAAATCCGCCGCCAGACGGTCAAGATCGCCCGGGCCCGTCACCGGACGGCCACCGAGCGCGGTGACGATATCGCCCTCGCGCAGCCCCGCCGCCCGGAACGCCGCGCCCGAGCCCTGCGGCCGGACGACCAGGCCCGAGACACGCCCACCGTCGAGCCGGGGGATGAAGCCGATATCGGTGCGCAGCTGCGCGATGGGGACGCCCCCTTGCGGCGGCACCGATCCGGGCATCGCCGCGGGCTGACCGCCCTGTGCCGGAACTCCGGCGGGCGTGGGAGGGGCATCGGACTGATCGAGATACAGGTCCTCGGTCGCGCCGCCGCGATCGATGGTGATATGGTCGAAGGCGACCGCCTTCAGCCGCACGCCGGGCTGGATTTCCTCGCCCACCGACACCGAGCGCTGGACGCCGTCCGGCCCGGCCAGGATCGCCGAGCCGCGCCCCGACGCCTCGTCGATCCGCGTGCCGAACAGCGTGAGTTGCAGGTTGGTCACCGCGGCCGGTGCGCCCTGTTGTCCCTGCAAACGGAAAAAGGGATCGAACCCTTCGAGGATGGCGGCGGGCGATCCGGCGATGGCGGGGGCCAGCGGCCGCCACTCGCCCAGCGGGGAGACGGGCGTGACGATCACCCATAGCAGCCGTGCGCCCTGAACGGCGAGGACCGCCATCAGCGCCAATTCGGCCACCGAATAGACATTCACGACCGGCAGCCGTCGCAACCAGCGACGTCCGCGCGCGTCGAGCCTCAACCGCATGAAACCCACCCCGTCCGCATGTTCAGCGTCTAGGCATGGCATGTTACAGCCCTGCGTCAAAGCCCCGAAACATGGGTGTCATACAGGTTTCACATGGATATCGCGATGAACACCTTCCCCGACGACCCGCCGACTTTGGGCAATGGCCTTGATCCGACGCCGATCATCACTCGATTGAGTGCGACGCCCGGCGTGCAGCGACTGCCCAGCCCCAAGCTGACCCTGTTCGTAAAGCGCGACGTGCTGACGCCCGAAATCTGCAGCGCGCTGATGACTCGGATCGATGCGGTCCGCCGCCCGTCCACCATCGCCGATTCCAATGGCGATGCCGCCTATCGCACCAGCGAGACCGGCGACCTGCCCGCCGACGATCCGGCAGTGATCGAGACCGAACGCCGCATCGCGATGCTGACCGGCCTCTCCCCGGAATATGGCGAGCCGATCCAGGGCCAACGCTACGCGGTCGGACAGGAGTTCAAGCAGCATACCGACTATTTCGAGCCCAAGGGGCTGGACTATCACCAATATTGCGCGCTGTCGGGCAACCGGACCTGGACGGTGATGCTGTACCTCAACACGCCCGAGGCTGGCGGTGCGACCCGGTTCAAGGTGGTCGACAAGCTGATCCAGCCCGAACCCGGCAAGATGGTGGCCTGGAGCAACCGCCGCGCGGACGGGTCGACCAATCCGGCCACCCTGCATCAGGCGATGAAGGTGCGCGCTGGAGTGAAATATGTGATTACCAAATGGTATCGGGAACGGCCCTGGCTGGGGTGACGACACCGCAAATCGGCTCGGGCCAGGCGCGATCGGCGCCCACGCCTCGCACTGATGCGAAAGGAAAAAGGCCGCCGCCCGGATCACCCGGGCGACGGCCTTTCGCCAAACGTGATACGGATCAGAAGGTCGTGCTGAGCCCCAGCGAGAACACGCGGCCCAGATTATAGCGGTTCAGATAGACGAACCGGCCATTCCCGAAATCCTGCCGTTCATTGTAGCGCGTACGGGTCAGGTTGCGCGCTTCGGCCTTCAGCTCGAACTTGCCGCCCATCAGCTCGAAGCCCTGGCGCGCCACGATGTCGAGACGGATGCCGGGGACTTCGACGATATCGGGCTGGAAACCGTCGCCCGACAGATAGGACGGACCGCGATTGGTCACGCGGTTGCTGGCATAGTTGAACAGCACGGTCACCTGCGACAGCGCCGCCGTATCCTCGATGCCCAGTTGCAGGTTGACCAGGTGGTCCGACTGGCCCGTCAGCGGCGCACCGTCACGGAACAGCAGCTGCGCCCGGCCGAAGCCCGAGGCGCAACCGTTCAGGCCGGGCGAACCCGCCGCCACCGCCGGGTTGGGCACGCAGGTCGCGTCGGCTTTGATCTTCGACTTGGTGTAGGTGTAGTTCGCGATCGCGACGAGGCGGCGCGTGGCGAAGAAGTCGCCGCCCAGACCCGCCAGCGGCACATATTTCTGCAACTCGACTTCGGCACCGTACAGCGTCGCCGAGGGCAGATAGGTGAAGCCCGTCTGCAACCGGTCGTCCGCGCCGGTGTAGAAACCGACCTGCTCGATCGGATTCTTGATCCGCTTGTAGAAGCCCGCCAGCGTGAAGCGCTGGTCACGCGCGTAGAACCATTCGTAGCGGCCCTCGAGGTTCCACAGCTCGCTGTCGCGCAGGTTCGGGTTACCGAAGAACAAGCGATCCGAATCCGGGTCGCGGAACTGCTGGGGCGCCAGTTCGCGGAACTGCGGGCGCGAGATCGTCTTCGCACCGCTCGCCCGCAGCTGCATATCGGCGGCGAAGTTCCAGGTCAGCGTGCCAGCGGGGAGGAAGTAATCGTTCTTCAACCGCGTCGTTGCGCTTTGCACCGGCGCCACCGTCTCGACCGCCGTTTCATAGCGGACACCCGCCACCGCGCGCAGGCCGTCGAACACTTCCGCCTCGGCCTGGACATAGCCCGCATGGACGTCGAGCTTGGCGTCATAGGCATAGGCGCCCGCCTGGGTCGAGAATTGCAGTTGGAGCGTGCATTTGGGCTCCGCACGAAGTGGACAGGCGTTGTTGATGACGTCCGGGCTCAGCAGATAATCCGGGCGATAGAGATTATAGGGGAAGCCCGGCGCGGTGCCCGCACCGTCGCTGGTCTGATAGTTGAACTGGATACGGCTCGAATAGCGGTCCGTGCCCTGGTAGAAATAGCCGGTGCTCAGCGTGATCGGACGGTCGCCGTCGATCTTGTAGGAAAGGTCGGCCTGGCCGGTCCACAGATTCTCGTTCAACTCCGAGAAGATGATCGAGGCGAAGGGCGTGAAGCGCTGCGTCACCTGGTACGCACCATTGCACTGGAACCCGCCCGCACCGTTTGCACCGTCATAGCTGATCGGCAGCCCGGTCGTCGTGCGGTTGGAGCAGAGATAGTCGAACTGGCGCTCATAGGGCGCGTTGCGCTTCGAGTTGGCGAAGGCGCCGCGCGCATCGAACTTCAGCGCGTCGGTCAGCTTGAACTCGCCGACCAGCTGGCTTTCGATCAGCTGACGCTCGAACCAGTTGGTGTTCTGCTGGAAACGCAGGCCGCTGGCGTTGTTGTACACCTCGGCCGCCGATCCGCGACCCTGCTTCAGCGTGTCGTGGATGTAAACGTTGGTCCAGCGCACCGTGTTGTCGCCGAACTCATAGCCCAGCCCCACCAGCGCGTTGGCGACGATACGGTTGTCGGTCAGCAGCGTACGGTAATCGTTGCGCAGCGTGCCATCGGGCGACACCGAGTCCTGCTGGATCGCCGAACGGGTGCGGAAGGTGTTGGAAAGCGACAGCGACGAGATCACGCCCAGACGGTCGCTGCCGATATCGAACACCGAGCCGCCCGACAGCTCACCCGACCAATTGGCGGGCAGGTGATTGTTGCGCTGGAGCAAAGTGGTCGAGGCGTTGGACAGCCGCGCCACGTCGGGCGCGAGCACCAGGCCCGAGCCCTTGCCCGCCTGCACGTCGCGCACGAACTGGGGCACCCCGCGCGTGCCGTCGTCGAAGCCCAGCCAGTCGGCATCGCCGCCCGCATAGGTATAGCCCAGCTCGCTGGTCGTCGCGTCATCGGCGGCGATCGTGACGCCACCCGAAATGAAGTTCTTGTTCGGGATCGCCTTGGTCGTCAGGTTGATGACGCCGCCACCGAACTCGCCCGGATAGTTCACCGAATAGGTCTTCTGGACCAGCGCCGAGCCGACGATGGTGGTCGGGAAGATGTCGAGCGGGACCGAGCGGCGCAGCGGCTCGGGGCTGGGCAGCGGCGAGCCGTTGAGCAGCGACGAGGAGTAACGGTCGCCCAGACCCCGGACATAGACGAAGCCGCCGCCCACGACGGACAGGCCGGTGACGCGGGTCAGCGCGCCCGCGATATCGCCCTCGCCCGTGCGTGCGATGTCGGCGGCGGACAGGACCGAGACGATCTGCGGCGTGGCGCGGATCGTGTTGGGGATGTTGCGGCCGACGACGACGATCTCGCTGCTGGCCGAGGCATCGACGCCCGGCGCGGAGATTTCGACCGGTTCTTCGGTCGACTGGCCGTCCTGGCCGGTCGGGGTCTGGCTCTGTGGCGTGGCCTGCCCATCGGGGCTGGTCGCGGTGGTGCTGGTGGCCGCCGGTGCCCCCGCCGTCTGCGCGAGCAGGGCGGGCGCGACAAGCTGGGAGGTCAGCAGAAGGAGCGTGGCATAAGCGAGGCGTCGCTGCATGGCCGGGTCTTCCCGTATCAGATATGGAGGAAAGCCGGGGCGGCGATATTCGCCACCCCGGCCTGCCGAGAGCGCCCGGACAGAAGCGGGCGCATGGTCAGCGGGGCCTTAGCGGCCGTTGCAGCTGAAATAGACCGAGGTGAAGACCGGCGGGCCCTGATCCTGCAGGTCGGCATTGGCGGCACGGATCGTGGTCCGGTCCGCACCGGTGCCGGCACCGGCGATCAGGTTGACGCAGGCCACGCCCGACTGGGTCGACTTTACGATGCCGTTGATGAAGGTCATGTCCGCACCACCACGCAGACGGATCGCCGCCGGGGCGTTGGCGGTCTGCACGAAGGTGAAGTTGGCATAGCGGCCGAAGGTGCGCGGCAGCAGATCCTCGGCGTTGTTCGAGTCGATCTCGGTCGAGAAGCTGTCGGCGGTCGCGCCCAGCGTGCGCTGCGCCGCGATCAGGAACTGCATGAAGCCGCGATAGCCATTGTCGATGTCGAAGCCGTCATCGTCCGCGCCGGTGATCGCGATGTATTTCAGGTTCGTCGTACCGCCGAAGATCTCAATGCCGTCATCGGCCGAGTTGTGGCTCTGGATGTGATCCAGGACCGTGCCCGAACCGGTGCCGCCCAGCGTCAGGCCCTGCAGCTCGTTGCCGTCCGAGATGGCGATGCCCGAATAGCGGATCTGGACATAGGACATCTGACCCGACGAGTCGGCCTGGTTCGCACCGCCATAGAAGCGGCCGGTCACGCCCTCGATCGCCTGCTGGCAAGTGGTCGAGGTGCCGCCCGCATTGTTCGGGCCGGTGCCGGTGGCGCAGACGGCGGTCGGCGCGCGGCCGAGCAGGATGATACCGCCCCACTGGCCCTGGGTCGCATCGGACACGCCGTTGCTGGCCAGGTTCTGCTGCGAGGTGAAGATGATCGGCGCGTCGCGCGTGCCCACGGCCGAGATCTTCGAGCCGCGATTGACGAGCAGCAGGTCGTTGGTCGCCTCGGTCGAGTCCGCCGCGATCACGACGCCCGGCGCGATGGTCAGCGTGACACCGTTGCCGCCGGTCGAACCCAGATCGGTGCCGATTTCGACTTGGCCCTGCAAGCGGTACACGACGCCTGCGATCTTTGGCAGCGTCAGGTCGCGCGTGATCACCCGGGTGCCATCGGCGTTGCCGATGCGGCAGAAGCGGAAGCTGGGCGAGGACGAGCTGTTCGTACCGTCATCAATCGTGCCGGTCGGGCAGACCGAGGTCGATGCCGAATAGGTGCCGATCGACGGAACCGCGGTGCAGCGTGCGCTCGAGCCGCCGAATTCGGCCGAGGTCGAGTTGCAGGTCCAGCCCTGGAATGCGGTATCCGACGGACCGTTCAGCGCGCCGACATAGTTGGTCGAGGTGAAGAAACCGTTGATGATCGACGGATCGGCAGCGGTCACCAGCGAGGTGCTGCTGGTCGGATAGATGCCGTTCAGCGCGGCACCGGTGCCGTTGACATTGTTGTTGGACCCGGCGTTCACGATCGCCAGCTGCTCGTCGGCGGTGATCGACACGCCGTTGACGGTCGTCACGGCGGCGAACTGCGCGGCGGTGATGTTGGCGGTCGGGCTGGGCGTGGGCGACGGGGTCGGCGTCGGCTGGGGCTGCACGATCACCACGCTGCCCGCACCCGGCGAAGCGACGCTGTCGGCACCACCGCACGCGGAAAGGGCCGCACAGGCCGAGCTGGTCATGAGAATGAGGCCGAAGCGCTTGATGCTCGCCATCGCCGAAAAACTCCCGATCTTATCGTTGCCATATCGGGCGAAGGGCCGCCCGATGATCGACCGACTCCGAAGAGTCCCCCTGTCGATCCCGAACCGGGCGTTAGGCGGCTCAAATGACGCCAAGATGCAGTTTGGAAGAAACTTTGATGACGTTTTGGCGTCATTTACGTGACACCCGGTCCTCGGTCCGTCGCGTTTCCGGTCGAAAATGGTGCGGTGCGTCAGATAAACGGAGCCTTTTGTCGCAAAGCAGGGTACGGAGCCCGCGAGGTCGAGCTTCCGCGCGTCCTCGACGCCCCGCTCAAGCTAGTGTCACTACGGATTGGGCGGGGCGTCCCTGACCGGCTCTCAGGCCCCGGCCAGCGCGATGACTCCCGCGATCAGCACCGCGCAGCCCACCAGCCGCCACACGCCGACCGCCTCGCGCAGGACCAGCATGGCCAGCAGCGCACCGACCATCATCGACATCTCCCGCATCGGTGCGACCAGGCTGAGCGGCGCACCGCTTCGCAACGCGGCCAGCACGAAGATATAGGATAGCGGCGACAACAGCCCCACGCCGATCGCCAGCCGCCAATACCCCCGCATCGCGTCCCGGGCGCGCATCGGGTTCACCGCGACGATCGGGGCCAACAAAAAGAAGCGAAGCACATTGGCGAACCAATCGAGCACGACCGGCATGATCCCCAGCGTCTTCACTGCATAGGCATCGGCCACCGTATAGGAGGCGATCAACCCGCCGGTCGCCGTACCCCAGCGCACACCCGCAAGGCCGCCCGGCTTGCGCAGGGCCGCGATATCGCCGCGTGTCGCGATCAGGCCGATCCCGACGACCACCAGGATCAGCCCCAGCAGCCCGCGCGCGGTCGGCACCTCGCCCAGGATCAACAGCGCGCCGATCGTCGACAGCATCGGGCCCGTGCCGCGCGCGACCGGATAGACGATCGACAGGTCGGCGACCTGATAACCCCGCTGGAGACACAGGCTGTAACAGAGGTGGAGCAGCCCACTGAGCAGCACGAAACCCACGCCGGTCGCCGTCCAGCCGATGCTGCCCCGCGACAATTGGTACAGCACCCAGGGCGCATAGCCGATGACCGAGACAAGATTGTAGGCGAAGACGAAGACCGGCCCGACCGCCGCCGCACGCTTGGCGAGCAGGTTCCACGTCGCGTGGATGAACGACGCGCCGACGATCAGCAACAGCGACGAAAACGCCATGAACCCCCATTTCCTGGGCACGCGCTAACGCAAGGCGAGCGTCGCGATCAAGTCGCGCGGGTCAGCGCCCGCCGAGCACGACCAGCGCCACGCCCTGGCGCGGCAGGACGAGCGTTCCCGTCGCGGCCCTCCCCTTCGGCGTCAGGTTCAACGTCTCGGGGTGCATCTCCGCCGACTTTTCCAGTGCGGCATATTGCGTCTGGTCGGGGGATTGCGGCGCGCCCATCGCTTTCCAGGCGGCATAGGCATTGGCGTGATCGCCATCGACCCGCCAGAGCCTGGCCGAAGACGGCACAGTGCCCTTCCACCCGGCCACCGACAGCTGGATCGCCGCCGCCGGGCCGGGCACATCATCGTCATGATAATGCCAGATCAGGATCGCGACGCGCCCATCCGCCATCCGGGTCGCGATGGTGCCGATGTCTGCGGGGCCCCGCACCCCTTGCGTCATCGCGATCTCGAGCGGCACCTGCGCATCGCTGACCGCCGCCAGCCGGTCGGGACCTAGCTGGGCGAACAGGCGAAAGACGTTGAGCACCGGCAAGGGCACGCCGTTGCTCGCCAATTGCCGATAACCCGCAAACCAGGGCTGGTTCTCGAACTCGAAGGACCAAGACAGCACGCCTTCCAGATTGACATGCCGCCGCTCCGCCAGTTCCCAGATCCGCGCGAAGCTCGCCGCCGTGTAGCTGGAGTACATGGTACCGTTGCGATAGGCGTTTTCAGGCCCCGGACAGGCCGCGCACCCTTCGGGATCGCTTTCGCCGATGACCACCGGCTTGGTGGCGAGCGCGGGGAGCGCGGTCGCCTTCACGAAGCCGCGATCGACCTCCTTCAGCTGGGTCGCGATGCCCATGCGGACATGGCCATCGACGAAGCTGGGCTGCCCCTTGGCATGGAAGGCGAGAAAGTCGGTCGGCGTACCGGTCTGGCCGGTCGCGTAGTTGGTGCCGCTGGTCACATGGCGCAGGAAGCCGTCCATGAAGGCGCCGCCCGCCCCCGCCGAATCCGGCCCGCCGACCCGCGCGGTAGGCAAGGCGCGGCGCACGCCGTCGACGGCATAATCGTGCAGCTTGTAGAATTCTTCGGGCGAGGCCTTCCAATAGGCGCCGTTCGCCTCGTTCCACACCTCGAAATACCAGCGTTCGACCTCGGCGCGGCCATAGCGTTCGACATTGTGGCGGGTCCATTGATAGACCAACTCACGCCACTTGTCGTAATCCTTGGGCGGATAGGCCCAGCCCGAGATGATCGCGTTATAGTCGAAGCCCGGCCGCCAGCTGTGCTGGTACGGGGTGCCCGGCGGCGCGGTCGACAAAGCCTCTGGCATGAAGCCGATCTGGAGATAGGGCCGTACGCCGCGCGCCAGATAGGTGTCGATGATCCGGTCGACGCCCGTCCAGTCATAGATGGGCTTGCCGTCCTTCGTCTCGGTGTAGACGTTGGTGCTGCCCCATTTGAAGGCGGGCGTGCCGTCGCCGGTGTTGAGCAGGTTGTGCGCTCGGAAATAGACACCGCCCGGCCGCAGCTTCCCGAGTTCGAGCAGCAGCTTGCGCCCGTCCTTCATCGTCGCATAGTTCGGCTCGTCCGCGCCGAAGAAGCGCCAGACCGGCGGCAATGTTCCCGTGATGCGCCCGGCATCGACGGTAATGGTGACGGGCCTTGTCTGCTGCGCGAATAGCGGCGTGGCAAAGAACGCGGCGGCGGCCAGCGCCCGCCCGGCGGCGACGCGAATCCCCATCGAACATCCTCCCTTTTTGTCGGACATGATGCTGACCTCCGCCGCAGCGAAGGTCAACCATGGGAAAAGGCGCCCGGCGGTTGCGTCGCCCGGTCGGAATCGCCTATGGGCACCATCATTCGCAAGGACCCGGTGAAATTCCGGGTGGCTATTCCGGCCGCCGATCCGCCGGACAACAACATGCACGAACGCCTCAAACGCCCCCACGGCGTGCTGTTCCCTGTTGTGGATTTTCAATGACTTTCAATTTCTCCGTTTATCGCCGCCAATGGTTTACCAATGCCGCCGCCGCGCGGGCCGACATGCTGGCGGGCATCGTCGTCGCGCTCGCGCTGATCCCCGAGGCGATCGGCTTTTCGATCATCGCGGGCGTCGATCCGCGCGTCGGCCTTTATGCCTCGGTCGCGATCGCGATCACCATCGCGCTGATCGGCGGGCGCCCCGGCATGGTCTCCGCCGCGACCGCCGCCGTCGCGGTGCTGGTCGGGCCGCTGGTCCGCGAGCACGGCGTCGAATATCTGTTCGCCGCGACGATCCTGATGGGTCTGTTCCAGATGCTGGCGGGGCTGCTCCGCCTCGACCTGGTGATGCAGTTCGTATCGCGCTCGGTCATCACCGGCTTCGTCAACGCGCTCGCCATCCTGATCTTTCTGGCGCAGCTGCCGCAGCTGACCCATGTCGGGTGGCAGACCTATGCGATGGTCGCGGGCGGGCTGGCCATCATCTATGGCTTTCCCCGGATCACCAGGGCGATCCCCTCGCCGCTCGTCGCCATCCTGGTGCTCAGCGCGATCAGCATCGGCCTAGGTCTGTCGGTCCACACGGTCGGCGACATGGGCAAGCTGCCCGAAGGATTGCCCAGCCTGGCGCTGCCGCAGGTGCCGCTGACCCTGGACACGCTGCGCATCATCCTGCCCTATTCGCTGACGATGGCGGCTGTCGGGCTTCTGGAATCGCTGCTGACCGCGCAGATCGTCGACGACATGACCGATACCGACAGCAACAAGCGCCGCGAATGTGCGGGGCAAGGCGGTGCGAACATCGTCGCTGCGCTGTTCGGCGGCATGGGCGGCTGCGCGATGATCGGCCAGTCGGTGATCAACGTCACCTCGGGCGGGCGCGGGCGGCTGTCGACCTTTGTCGCCGGGGTCTTCCTGCTGTTCCTGCTGGCTGTACTCGGGCCGCTGGTCGGGCGGGTGCCGATGCCTGCGCTCGTCGCGGTGATGATCATGGTGTCGATCGGCACCTTCAGCTGGAACTCGATCGCGAATCTGCGGCGGCATCCGCCCACCTCGTCGGTGGTGATGCTGACCACGGTCGTCGTCGTCGTCGCCACGCGTGACCTGTCGCTGGGCGTGACGGCGGGCGTGCTGCTCTCCGGCATTTTCTTCGCGGGCAAGGTGCAGCGGATGTTCGCAGTCGAACGCGACATGTCGCCCGACGGCAGCGTTGCCATCTACCGCGTGACGGGCGAGATCTTCTTCGCCTCGGTCGAGCGCTTCACCCGCGCCTTCCACGCCGATGAGCCCGCGCGTCAGGTCCGCATCGATGTGACGGGCGCGCATTTCTGGGACATTTCGGGCGTCGGCGCGCTCGACAAGATCATCGCCCGGCTGCGGCGCGACGGACGCACGGTCGAAGTGGTCGGCTATAACCGCGCCAGCGCCGACCTGATCGACCGCTTCGCCCTGCACGACAAGACCGGGGTCGAGATGGGCCTGGCCCCGCACTGACCCATGACGGTGCGGCGAGGTTGATCCCGGCGCCGCACCGTGTCAGGCAAAGTCCATGCAACCCCATATCCGCGCGGTCGTCGCCGCCTCCGCCCATGCGCTCGTCACCGGCAAGAAGGTGGCCGGTCTCTATGATCACCAAGCCGACCGGCATCTTCGCATCGCGGCGGAAGCACGCGGCGAACATCTCCAGGGCTTCGACGGCGACCGGGGCGCGAAGTTCGGCGGCACCCTTCCCGAGTTGCAGGACACCGGCGCCGGAACCTCGATCCATATGGAGATCGTCGAGGGCGAGGCCCGGGGTTATGACCGCAGCAGCGCCGGCCACTTCACCGCCCGCGTGACCGAGCAGCGGGTGCAGCTGTTCGATCATGCCGAGGGGGCATGGTTTACCTTCGAGGTCGAGATCGCACCCTGATCAATTGGCGATAGGGCTCTGGCCCAGGGCGAGATGGCTCTGGCCCAGGCGCAGCGTCATGCCCCATAGGCGCTGCACCAGCGGCTCGTTCATGTCCTGCTGTCCCGGCAGCAGCGTAACCAGCCCGCGCGCCAGAGCCAGCCCCAGATCGTCCAGCTCTAGCGAAAAGCAGGTCAGATCGGGCGACAGCGCGCGACAGGCCGGATTGTCGCGCAGCCCGATCACCGCCACGTCCCGCCCCGGTTCCAGCCCCAGACGACGCAGCGCGCGATACGCGCCGACCGGCGCGGTCTCCCCCATCAGCAGCAGTGCGGTCGGGCGGTCGGGCAGCGCCATCAGCTCGCGCGCCGTCACCTCGCCATCGCTCTCGTCGGTCTCGCCATGATGGACGAGCGCCGGGTCGAAGGCGATACCCGCCTGCGCCAGTGCGTCGCGATACCGCTCGACCACGATATGGCTGTTGTTGATCGTGGCGGGCGGCGCGACCAGCCCGATGCGGCGATGCCCCGCACCGGTCAGCAGACCCATGGCATCGGCGACCACCCCCTCGAAATCCAGGTCGATCCAGGCATAGTCGCGCGCCGTCGCGGTGCGCCCCAGCGCCACGAACGGAATGCCGCGATCGAGGAGGAAGGCGATGCGCGGATCGTCATGCTGGGTGCCCGACAGCACCCAGCCATCGACCGTCCCGCGCGAGACGTGCCGCCGCAGGAAGGTCAGCCCGTCCTCGCCCTTGCGCGCCAACAGGACCGCCAGGTCCAGGTCATGTTCGCTCAACCCGTTCTGCACGCCCTCCAGCAACGCCATGAAGAAGGGGTCGCCATGGATCGCACTGTCATGCTCCAAGGTGAGCATGAAGCCGATGGTGCCCGTCCGTCCGCTGCGCAGCGTCCGCCCCGACTGGTTGGGGATATAGCCATACAGGCGCGCCGCCTCGACCACCCGCTTGCGCGTGTCGGGGCTGACGTCCTTGCGGTCGTTCAGCGCGCGCGACACCGTGCCGATCGACAGGCCGAGGTGACGGGCGAGTTCGCGTATGTTCATGCCGCTGTGATCGCGACACAAAGGCTTTCGCACAAGTCCCCGCCCCAAAGCGCGCGACAATGGCATTGACAGAGACCCGCAATGGGCCGACAACCCGTAAACGTTTACGGCCATCGCAGAATGGTACGGGGAGGGTCAGGGCGCTTGGACACGCTTGTTCTGGAAGCACGCGCGATATCGTGGCGTTATAATGGCGACTGGCTGCGGATCGAGGCGCATGGGCCGGACGGGCTGCGGCTGCGTGCCTCCCCCTTTCCCGATCGCGGCGCGACGCCGGGCGCGCTGTTGGACGACATCGCCGCCGGGGCGAGCGCCCCCGTCGTCACGCGCGACGGCGCGACCGCACGTATCACCCATGGCCGCATCACCGCCGAGGTCGACCTTCAGGGCCGCGTCCGCTTCCTGAACCAGCGCGGCGAGCTGCTGCTGGAAGAGAAATGGCGGCAGCGCGACACGATCAGCCGATTCTGGACGGTCGGGACCAAGGCCATCCGCACGATCAGCGCGCTGGGCCTGGCGGGACGCGAGTTCAAGGTCCTCGACGGCGACGCCGCGCAGATCACCGTCCGCTTCGAGACCAAGGCGAACGAACGCCTCTATGGCATGGGCCAGTATCAGCAGCCCCATCTCGACCTCGCCGGGTGCCTTTTGGAGCTGGCGCAACGCAATTCGCAGGCCAGCGTGCCTTTTGTCGTGTCGAACCATGGCTATGGCTTTCTGTGGAACATGCCCGCCGTGGGCGAGGCGCATTTCGCCGCCAATGGCGCGACCTGGACCGCGCGGGCCGCGCATGAGATCGATTACTGGATCACCGCCGCCGACAGTCCGGCAGAAATCGTGCGCAACTATGCCCGCGTCACCGGCACCGTGCCGATGATGCCCGATTATGCGCTAGGCTTGTGGAAGAGCAAGCTGCGCTACCGCACGCAGGACGAGTTGCTGACGGTCGCGCGCGACTATCATGCGCGCGGCATTCCGCTGGCCGTCATCGTCGCCGATTTCTTCCACTGGCCAGTGCAGGGCGACTGGCGCTTCGATCCGCGCGAATGGCCAGACCCGGCGGCGATGACCGCCGAGCTGAAGACGATGGGCACGCAGTTGCTCGTATCGGTCTGGCCGACGGTCGATCACCGCTCGGAAAACTATCCCGCGCTGGTCGAGAAGGGCTATCTGGTCCGGGCCAAGCGGGGGCTGGACGTGCAGCAGGAATTTCTGGGCAATACCCGCTTCATCGACGTGACCAACCCCGGTGCGCGGGCCTTCCTGTGGGATACGGTCAAGCGCAACTATCGCGACCAGGGCGTGGCACTGTTCTGGCTGGACGAGGCCGAGCCGGAATATAGCGCCTATGACTACGACAATTACCGTTATCATGCGGGCAGCGTGCTGGCGGTCGGCAACGCCTATCCGCTGCACTTCGCCCAGGCCTTTCATGACGGCCTGAGCGCCGAGGGCGAGACCGAGATCGTCAGCCTGATCCGCTGCGCCTGGGCAGGCAGCCAGCGTTACGGCGCGCTCGTCTGGTCGGGCGACATCCATTCCTCGTTCGAGGCGATGCGCAACCAGCTGAGCGCCGGGTTGAACATGGCGATGGCGGGCATTCCGTGGTGGACGACCGATATCGGCGGTTTCCATGGCGGCGATGTCGGCGACCCGGCCTTTCACGAACTGATGATCCGCTGGTTCCAATGGGCGGTCTTCACGCCCGTGCTGCGGATGCATGGGCACCGCGATCCGATCACTCCACCTGTGGAGCCGTTCCGCGACGGCGTGGCGCAGTGCGATACGGGGGCGGGCAACGAGCTGTGGAGCTTTGGCGAGCGGGTTTTCGACGTGCTGCGCTGTTATGCGGGGCTTCGCGAGCGGCTGCGGCCCTATGTCGCATCGCTGATGCGGGCCGCGCATGAGCAGGGCGATCCGCTGATGCGGCCGATGTTCTACGACTATCCCGACGATCCGCGCTGCTGGGCGGTGGACGATCAGTATATGTTCGGCCCCGACCTGCTGGTCGCGCCGGTGACGGCGGCGGGCGTGGGAGAGCGCTGCGTCTATCTCCCCAAGGGGATATGGCTGGACGCCTGGACCAGGGAGCGGGTCGAGGGCGGTGGGCATGTCTGCTGCTCGGCGCCGGTCCACCGAATTCCCGTCTTCATCCGCGACGGCGCGGCGGTGACGGCGGCGTTCGACAAGACGCGCTAGGCGACACGCATCGGGGATTTCAACGGAACCGTCAAAGGACGGACCGACAGAGGAGGCAGAAGGTCATGGCGGCATCGATGGCGGATCACGCCATAGCAGCGGATCACGAGCAGCGGCCCGGTGCCCCTGCCCCGAGTCCGCCTGCCTCCATCCCCTTTATCGAGAAAATCTGCTACGGCTTTGGCGATGCGGGGGGCACGATCGTCACCGGGCTGATCGCCAATTTTCTGACCTTCTACTACACCGATGTCTTCGGACTGGCGCCGGGCATCGTCGGCATATTGTTCCTGTCGCTGCGCATCTTCGATGCCGTGTCCGATCCGCTGATCGGCATCATGGCCGACCGCACATCCACCCGCTGGGGACGGTTCCGGCCCTATCTGCTCTGGACCGCGATTCCGGTGGGGCTCAGCTGTTTCCTGACTTTCCAGGCCCCCGACTTCAGCTATGACGGCAAGGTCGCCTATGCCGCGATCACCTATTTCCTGCTCGCTCTGTCCTATTCGCTCAACAACGTCCCCTATTGCGCGCTGATCACCCGGATGACCGACAGCGAACGCGAAGGCGTGTCGTGCCAGTCGGTGCGCTTCGCGATGGTTGCGGTGGCGTCCTTCTGCGTATCGGTCGGGCTGCCCATCCTGGTCCGCCAGCTGGGCGGTGCGGACATCGCGCGCGGCTATCGCGACGGCGTGGCGATCCTGAGCGCGGCGGCGGTCGTCATGTTCCTGATCTGCTTCCTGTTCGTGCGCGAGCGGGTCGCCGCCGCCGATTCCGCCGACGTGCCGCTGAAGGTCGCGATCGCCAACACGTTGAAGAACGACCAGCTGCGCTGGACCTTCCTGATGACGCTGCTGCTGATCGCGATCTTCAATACCAAGGGCGGCGCGGCGCTGTACTTCATCACCTATGTGCTGAAGGGCGATGCGACCTATCAGGCATTGTTCTTCGGCACCGCGACCGCGGGCGGGTTCCTCGGTTCGATCGTGGTGCAGGCGTTCACCCGGCGCTTCGACGTGCGCAGCGTCTATATCTGGGTGAACCTGATCCTGGTCGCCGGACATTTCGCCGCCTTCTTCGTGCCGGGGGACTATCCGACCCTGTGGCTGGTGCTGGTTGGGCTATGCTGCATCGTGCTGGGCTGCACCCTGCCGCTGCACTTCACCCTCATTCAGCTGGCCGACCAATATGGCGAGTGGAAGCTGGGCATGCGCTCTTCGGGCATGAGCTTCGCCTTCAACCAGTTCTTCGTGAAGCTGGCTTGGGCGGTGGCGGGTGCGCTGATCAGTGGGGTGCTGGTGCTGGTGTCCTACAAGGCGGGGGCGGGCAACCAGACGCCTCTGTCGCTGACCGGCATCCGCCTGTTGTCGACGATCATCCCTGGCCTGATGCACCTGGCGCTGGCCTTTGCCGTCTCGCGCCTGATCCTGAACCGCGCCACCATCGCGCGCATGACCGCCGAGCGCGGCGCATGACCCCTATCCCGGAACCCCGATCCATGACCCAAAAGCCCCGCCGTTCCGCCTCCGTCCTGATCGCCGCCCTGCTCGGCTCGGTCGCGGTGCCAGCACTTGCGCAGGAGACGATCACCGTAGACCTCGCCAGCGATACCGGCGCCTTCCATGGCGGCGCGTCGGGCACGCTCTATGGCCTGTACGATGCACGGCTGCCGCATCCCAATCTGGTCGAGGGCATTGCCTTGCGCACCGTCTCGACCAAGGCGCAGGACGGGCCGCAGCATCCCGGCGCCGACGCGCTGGAGGTGTCGACGCTACTGACCGATGCGTCGGGCGGCGACACCTATATCTACATGACCGACATCAACCGCGAATTCCCCTATGACTGGAAGACCGGAGACTGTGCGCAGTCGGTGACGAACTATATCGAAAAGCTGCGCGTGCAGGTGCGGCAGGTGAAGGGCATGGCCCCGCGCTATCGCGACCGGATCGTCTTCGTCCCCTATAACGAACCCGACGGCAACATGTTCGCCGAAGGGCCCAAGAGCTGCAACAATGTGCGCTGGCAGAAGGACCCGACCGCGTTCAACGACGCCTGGGACCGCGCGGTGCGGATGATCCGCCAGGAACTGCCCGGCGCGCGCATCGCCGGGCCGAACACCAGCATCCTCTACCCGGAGGTGGAAGGCTTTCTGCGCCACGCCATCGCCGCCGACACCATGCCCGACATCATCACCTGGCACGAACTCAGCAACCCCGCGACGGTGCGAACCAGCGTGCGCAAGTACCGCGAATGGGAGGACCGGCTGGTCAAGGGCACCCAGTGGCAGGGCCGCCACCTGCCGGTGAACATCAACGAATATGCCTATAACTACCACACCTCGGTCCCCGGCCAGATGGTGCAGTGGGTCGCGGCTATCGAGGACTCCAAGGTCGATGCCGACATCGCCTATTGGAATATCGACGGCAATCTGAGCGACTCCGCCGTCCAGGCCAATCGCGGCAACGGGCAATGGTGGCTGCTGAACCGCTATGCCACAATGAGCGGCCACACCCTGGCCGTCACGCCGCCGCATCCCGACCAGAGCTATACGCTGCAGGGCGTGGCGACGCTGGACCCGGCGCGCGGCCAGATGCGGATGCTGTTCGGCGGCGCATCCGGCGCGGCGACCGTGGCCCTTACCCATGTCCCCGCCAGCTTCGGCGGCACCGCCCGCGTGCGGGTGCGCGAGATCGGATGGACCGGCCAGTTGGGCGATAGCGCCCCGCCGGTCCTGGTCGGCGACCGGATCGTGCCGGTGAAGGATGGCCAGGTCGCCCTCCCCTTCGGCCAAGACGGCTGGCCCGCCCTTCGCGAGGAAGCGGCCTATGAGTTGCTGCTCACCCCTGGCCAGGGCGTTCGGCCCACCGCCGTCCCTTCGCGCTGGCGACAGGATTACGAGGCGGAAAAAGCGACTCGGCGTGGCGAGGGCCTTAGCGTGCGCGGCCCCGAAGGCTCGCCCGATCATGTCGACCGCTTCCACGTCTCGAACGGCTATCTGGTCGAGGGGTTCAAGACCGGCACCGACGCCGCGCTGGACTTCGCGGTCGAGGTGCCGCGCGCCGGGCGCTACGACCTGAGCGTGCTCGCCAGCACCTTCAACAAGGACCCGCTGGCCGAGGCGCAGGGGCCGACCAATGTCTATCTGCTGATCGACGGCAAAGCGGCGGGCGAGCTGTTCCTGCCGCTGGGCTACAAGCCCGCCGTGCTCGACCATGCGGATACGACCGTTTCGCTGACGCGCGGCCGCCATATCCTGACGCTCTCGACCCGAAGCCGGGACGGCCAGGGGCGGACGCAGGGCAATGCGATGGTCGACCGCATCACCCTGACCGCCGCCGATCCCGCCGCCACCCGCGCCCATTACGATGTGGCCGACGCGGTGCTGAAGGGCGGGTCCCGCTCCGGCGGCGACGCGGTGACGCTGGCGGAGGACGGTAGCGCGACCTTCTGGGTCTATGCCGCGCGGGACGGCCTGGCGCGCCTTGCCCCCGACGCCAGCGGCGGCGCGGTGCGGATGGCGGTCAATGGCCGCGAGACGAAGGGCCATTCCTTCCTGCTCGGCGGGATCAACAAGGTGGTGCTGACCGCCGCCGCCGGATCGCCGTCGCTGCGCGGTCTGTCGGTGACGCCCGAGACCAGCCCCGCCCCCCGCCATTACGAAGCGGAGGCCGCACAGGTCGCCGGGACCGCGCGCATCGGCGCGGCGTCGCTGGCCAGCGGAGGCCGTGCGGTATTCGACATCGGTGGCGCGCCGGGCAACGGCAACACGCTGACCTTCCCCAGGGTCATGGCGGACCGTGCTGGCACCTATGCACTGACCCTGCGCTATTCCAACGAGGAACAGGCCAAGGCGACGCATTACAATCCCGACCCGCTCGCCCGGATCGCGCGCATTGCAGTCAATGGCGGCGAACCGATCCTGGTCAGTGCGCCGCACAGCTTCAACGCCAACAACTGGTGGGAGATGACGGTACCCGTGACGCTGAAGGCAGGCGCCAACACCATCCGTATCGCGGGCGAGGAACAGCCCAATTGGGATGGCCGGACCTATGCGTCGCAGAGCTGGCCCGGCATCCTGCTCCGCTCGCGCTTCGCCCCCAATATCGACCGGATTACCATCACGCCCATGCCCTGACGGCTCGCCCGCAAAAGCAGGGCACCAGGTCCTGGTCTGTCGCCGACGCCGCACCAGGGCCCGCAACTCCGTACTTGCCGCGCGACAAATGTCCGACATATCGTTCGACGCAATGGGCGGCACCGAAGCCAGCCACGCCAATGGGAGAGAAGTCGGATGACGGCCACGCATTGTTTTCTGCGCATCCTGCCGCTGCCCATGGCGATCATTGCGCTAGGTGGCGCAGCCCCTGCCGCAGACCCGGAGCGCGACACGATCGCTGCGGCATTGCGTGACGAACTGTCGCTCGCCGGGCCGATCCGCGGCAGCCTGACCCTACCGGAGAGTACCGCCGAACTCCCCGCCCTAGCCGCTCGCCCGGACATGACCGCCGCGCGGATCACATGGCGCTCCTCAGATGCGAAGGTCATTTCCGCCACCAACAACCGCCACGGCAAAGACGTCGTTCGCAAGGGCTTCGTCTCACGCGGTCGGACCGACCGCCGGGTTCGCCTCACCGCCACCGTCACCCTTCCCGGCCGCCGCCCGATCGACGTGCCGCTGGACGTCACCGTGCTCGCCGCCCCCCCGGCCGCATTGCCGCCCTCCGCCTATGTCTTCGCCTATTTCACCGGCGACAGCGTCGAGGGCGAAAAAGTGCGCTTCGCCGTGTCCGACGGCAATAACGCCTTGCAATGGAAGACGTTGAACGACGCCGAACCCATTCTCCAATCCACGGAAGGCACGCGCGGGCTGCGCGATCCCTTCATCATGCGCTCGGCCGAGGGCGACCGATTCTTTCTGCTCGCCACCGACCTGTCGGCGGGCCGCACCGGCTGGGGCGGGTCGACCGACCAGGGCAGCCACTATCTCGAAATCTGGGAATCGACCGATCTCGTCCACTGGGGCCAGCAGCGCCATGTCCGGGTCAATTTGCCCAATGCGGGCATGACCTGGGCCCCCGAGGCGAGCTACGATCCCAGCATCGGCGCCTATGTCGTCTACTGGACTTCGACGCTCTACAAGGACGCCGCGCATAAGATCCCGGACGGCAACGGCCCGCAAATCCTGAGCGCGGTCACCCGCGACTTCCGCCACTTCACCCCGCCGACGCCCTGGTTCAAATCCACCGATGTCCCCGGCGCGGTGAAGGACAGGGGGATGATCGACGCGACGGTCCTGAAGGACGGAGACCGCTATTACCGCTTCACCAAGATCACCGACACCGATGGCTGTCCGTCGGCCGATATCCTGGCCCAGGTCTCCTCCTCCCTCCGCGCGACTGGCGACTCCGGCGCATGGCGGATCGTGGACCGCTGCATCGGCCGCCGCGCCGGCACGCCCGAGGTGGAGGGGCCGACCGCGTTCCGCGCCAATCCCGGCGATGCCAGCGGCTTTCGCTATTTCCTGTGGGTCGATAATTATGGCGGGGTCGGATATATCCCGCTCGCCACCCATTCGCTCGACGGCAAGATCAAGTGGACCATTCCGCGCGGCTTCCACCTGCCCCGCTCGCCGCGCCATGGCACGGTGCTGCCGATCACCGCGGCCGAGCGCGATGCGCTGGTGGCGCACTGGAACCCGGCCCCGTCCCAGGCCCAGGGCGCCAGCCTCACAGATCGCTGGGTCGTGCCGCCGGTCCTGGCGTCGGGGACACGATTGCCCGTGCCCGATGGTCGTGGCGTTCGCTGGCGCGCCGATGGCGGGGCCGTGAGCGACGGCATCCTCACCAATCCCGACGGCAAGGAGCACCTCGTCCATCTGGAGGGCACACTGACCCTGCCGGACGGCACGACGCAGACCAAGCGCTTCGCCGTGACGGTGCTGGGCGCCGACGCGCGTCGCCTGCGGGCCTATAGCCGTACGCCCACCACGGCGGAGGCCGTGAACCAGCCGACGGTCGCCCGCAGCGTCCATCTGGCGCTGACCGACGCCGATGGCCAGGCCAGTCCGCTCAACGACGATTATGGCGTGCTGTTCGCAAAGGGCGACCCGATCGGCCTCGACCAGATCGCCCTGCGCGGCGTGGCCGACCCGTCGCTCTTCCATTTCGCCGATGGCGCACTGGGCGTCATCGCAACGCGCGTCGACATGGCAGGCAAGCCCGACCCCGATCCGACCGCGACCCTGATCTTTCGCAGCGATCCCCGGCGGCCCGCCGACTTCACCGAACTCGGTACCCTCGACCTGGGCCCGGCCAACGGCGTGGCAAAGCCCCGAGCCGTCTGGGATTCGGCCGCCGGGCGGTACCTCGTGTCATGGACAGACCGCACCGGCCAGTCGCGCTGGACGACCGTGACCGATCTGGCGCGGACGGAGGACCATGACACACCCTATGGCAGCCGCCGCTCCAGCGTTGTCTCTACGGCAATGTCGGCGCGGTTCGCGCGGGGGCCATCGCCACCACCGATGGCGACACGCTCGCGATCGCGCCGACCACCGCAACCACGCTCGCCAACCGTTTCGGCCGAATCGTCAACGTCACGGCCCAGGTTGCGCCGCAGACCGTCTCCCGCCGCCAACTCGCCGCGCTGAAGGCCGTGCGCGCCACGCTGGGCTATTCGGATGGCTCGACCGCCACCCGCGCGGTCGACTGGGACGCCGTCGATCTCGCCAAGCTCGACCGCCCCGGCCGCTATTTGGTCCACGGTACGGTCCGCCAGCGCCGCTATCCGGCGATTCTGGCCTATAACCGCGCCGATCCCAACATCTATCGCTGGGAGCGTGATGGCCGCGTCCGTTATCTCTTCACCGCAACCGACGACACGAACAACGACAATGTCGGCTCCGCGCATCTGCCGCTCCGCATCGCCGACCGGATCGAGGACCTGGCCGACGACAAGGGCGGCCGCGCGCGCGAGATCGACGTGCTCAACCGTCGCACGCGCCGCGACCGGACCAGCGAGGGGCGCGTGATCGCGGGCTGCTACTGGGCCCCGGAAATCCATGAGATCGGCGGTCGGCTGTCGATCCTCTTCGCCCCCTGCTTCAATCCCAAGGACGACCAGTCGAGCGAGGGCGGCCTATGGTCGCGCGTCCAATCGCACATCATCCAACTGCGCAAGGGCGGCGATCCGGCCAATCCCGCCGACTGGTCGCCGCCGTCCGCGATCCTCAAGGCCGACGGCACCCCGCTCGGCCGCATTGGAATGCCCAATATCAGCCTGGACATGACCTATTTCACGATTGGCGGTCAGGGCTATTACGCCTGGTCTCAGCGCTATATCCCAACATCCGGCCCGCTGGGCGATCCGCTGACCTGGATCGCCAAGGTCGATCCCACCCACCCGACACGGCTGGCCGGGGCCCCTGCCCCGATCATCGTGCCCGAGACATCGGTCGAGGAAAATCTGGCGGAGGGCGGCTTTGCGCTCGCCCATGACGGCCGGGTAACGCTCGTCTATTCCAGTTCCGGGGTCAGCCCCACCTATGTCGTCAACGGCATCTCCGCCCCGCTGGACGCCGATCTGACGCGGAGGGATGTATGGCGCAAATGGTCCGCACCGCTCCAGAAGAGCATGCCAATGCCCGCCGGCACCATCGACTATCGCCGCTATGAGCAGGGACCCGGCCACGGCGCCTTCACCACCGACGAGGACGGCAACCCGCTTTATGTCTATCACAGCTGGGGCAACGGCGTCGGCGGCGACGGACGTGACGCCCGCGTACGCCGCATTCACTGGGCAGCCGACGGCCGCCCCCTGCTGGACATGACCCAGGACGAGGAGGTCGCCCCCGCCAACCGCCGTGTCACGATGGCGGTGACGGTCCGCTGATCCGCCCCGCAAGCTGACGCGCAAAAATTCATGCCGCAACCGCCGCACGCCGGTGGTCTCAAGAGTGTGGAAATCGGGCCGATCGCGCGGGAAACTGCCTGATTGCTCTGTTCCCCGCGCCGTGGCTGGGCAGACGACTCAAAAAGCGACATTCAGCCGTCGTTCGAATGGTAGGCAGGGGATTGAGGCTTCCGGCGGAGGTGGGCGTTTATCCGATCCCGGATGTACTCCCACCTTGCCTACGAAGATGCATTGCGGAGTCCGACCTGACCCGCGCGGCGATATCCAATCGTGCTTAAAAGCGAAACAACGCGCCAATGTAATAGGCGCGGCCGTTTTCCAGTTCCTCGCTCAGCAAGCCAAAGCCGGGACCCGTCACGCGCATCGGGCGATTGTCGGACAGGTTCTTGCCCTGGGCCACTATTGTGATGGCCTGCGACAGCCGAACGCGGACCTGCGCATCGAAGACATCGCTGGCCTTGTACCGAATATCCTGGGTCGGGTCGGTGGTCGACACCGTCAGCAGGAGAGGCGCCAGGTGGTTCCACGCGCCTTGCACGGTGACGGGGCCGATCGTGTAAAAGGCACGAAGGTTACCGACGACATTTGCGCTTTCGATCAGGCTCGACAATTGACGGCGCGTGCCGTTCGTCATCATCACCGACGGCGGCGTGGGGTCCAGCAGGGTGAGGTTGGCCGCAATGCCCAGTCCGTCCATCGGGCTCGGCAGGAATGAGAAGCGGGTGACGACCGCGTTCAGTTCGACGCCCCGGATCACCGTCCCGCTGGCGTTGATCGGCTGGGTGGTGGTGACCTGCGTAATGACCCCGTTATAGGGTTGGAGCGCGGTATTGCTGACCGTCAGGATCTCGTTTCGAACTTTTTTGAGGAAGCCCGCCAGCGAGATCAGGACATCCCGGTTGGCATAATATTCAAGGCTTACGTCGTAATTGTCGCTACGTCGGGGCTGCAACTGCGCATTGCCGCTTGTGATCGAGACAAAATTGGTCCCGGAATTGATGGCGATGGTCTGCCGGCCCGCCAGATCGCTATAATTTGGCCGCGCAAGTGTTCGGCTGAACGCCGCGCGGGCGCGCAGCGTGTTTGTCACGTTCCAGTCGAGTTCCGCCGACGGCAGCCAATTGTGATAATGCTGCGATTGCTGGCCGTAGGTAAGCGTCGTGGTTTTGCCGACCGTGGTAAAGCCGTTCGACCCGGTCGTCAGATCGGTGCCCTCATACCGGATTCCGGCGGTGACCCGCAGATCGTCCAGCACATAACGACCTATGGCATAGGCCGCCTTGATGTCTTCGGTCAGCGTATAATCAGATTGCAGGCTGGCTTGCGCGTTCGTTGTATTCGCAACGAACTTGGTGGGGTTTGCGGTGAAGAACGCCGTGACCGCAGCGGGGTCGAAGAACATCACGGTCTGACCGCCGCCATTATAAGGCGTGTAGCGTTGCGGCGCGGCAAAGGTCGACAATGGCGCAGCCCCGGCGATCGGCGCATAATCACGAACGTTACGATCATACCGGCGATCAACGAAGCGGGCGTACAGCCCTATGGCCACTCCAAATCCGCGATCTTCGACCGCCATGTTCATTCGCAGGTTCGCCCGCCCGGTCAGCGCCTTTTCCTTCTGATCATCGGGCGCGATCTGATAATCATAGAAATTATAGCTTGCGGGGTTGAACACATAGCTTGGCGCGGCAAAATTGAACTGAGGAAACCGCCCTGGCGTAAGCGTATAGGTATAAGCGAGGTTGGTGCCCGCCGGAATGCGAAAGACCGAGGTGGTGGCATCCTGATGATAGGTGGCGATCGCGTAGTTCACGCCCAGATCGGCCGCGATATGATTGCGTGGATTCAGCTCACCGTGAAAATCGGCATATTTAATGCCCCGCTTCTGAAAATAATGGGAATCATCGTCCTGTGCATAGTTGCCGCTCGTGACGGTGCCGCCAGCGGGGGTGACGCCCGTGATATAGGTGTATTGGTTGGTGGCGGCGGTTACAGCTGTGTTGGGCGTGACACTGTTGGCCTGCCGATCTTCGTCATTGCTGTGGTAGAAATCGGCAAAGGTCAGGGCCGCTTTGAACATCACATGATCGTCGAACTCCAACTTGGCGAGGCCGCCATAGCGCTGACGCAGATTGTCATAGTGCAGCCAGCGGCGGACCGAAGGCACGACAGCGGCGTTGCTGACATCGGTCGTCGCCGAGCTCAATTTCTGGCCGGTGGTCGGATCGACATAGAGCGGCGCCGTGCTGGCGGAATCGAGCGAGGCACTGACGCGCCGGAAATAGCTGCCCGCGACGACCACGCCGAACTTGTGGTCCGGGCCAAAGGTGGTCGCACCGACCAGTTCGGCCTGACCCGATGGGGTGTTACCGCCGCGCGTGCGCTCGAAACTCCAGCGCCCCATGTCCGCGCGACCGCCCAGATATAGCTTACCGCCATTATCGAACGCGCTGCGCGTCCGGAGATTGGCGATACCGCCGATCGCATTCCCGTTCATCGCCGCATCCATCGACTTGTAGACGTCGACCCGCGCGGCCAGCGACGATGGGATGACGTCCAGCGAGACGTTGCGGCGGGAGATTTCGTTGGCCGGCAGCGGCACGCCATCGATTTCGACAAGGTTATAGTCGGCATTGAGGCCGCGGATGGACAGGAATTGCGCTTCGCCGCGACCATTGTTCTGGATGGTGGAGATGCCTGGAACGCGCGTCAAAGCCTCCCCCAGGCCAAAGTCCGGCAGCGTCCCGACCTCGTCTGAGCTGATGCTGTCGGAAATGACGGAAATCTCGCGCTTAGCGGCGATGTCCTTTTTCGCCTGCAGCCGCGCGCCGGTCACGACGATATCGCCTTCCGTCTCGGAACCGGTGACGGGCGGCGCCCCGAGGTTCGCCGTTTGGTCGGGCGCTACCATGGTCTGCGCAACGGCGCTGCACGGCAAGGATGCGGACAGAAGCAGCAGCAAGCGAAATTGTGATCGAAACGCCATGGCGAATCCCCCTTGGAATGACATGATCGCGTCATTTAATCACTATAGGTGACATAACCGTGACGGCGCATCGAGGGTGACGCGGCGGACGCGTTAAGGGAGGGATATGGCGATGTTTCTTATAGGTTTATTGGCCATGGCCGCGACGGCGGCGACACCGGATCGCCTTTATGCCTGCGGCGACGATCAAGTCCGCGAACTGCGGATCGTGGGCGATCGCGCCATCGAGTCGTGGCGCTGGACGGCACGCGAGGCGACCGACCTGCCCGCCGAGTATCGGGCGACGCTGCTGAGGCATATTGATGATTGCAAGCCGATGGACGATGGTCGCGCGCTACTCGTCACCGCCTCGACCGGCGCAACGGTGCTGATCGATCGGGCGACCGGCGTGAGCCTGTTCCGCGCCAAGACGCCGATGGCGCATTCGGCGGCGCTGCTGCCCGGCGGGCTGGTCGCGGTCGCACTGTCGATCGATCCGGCGGGGGACCGGCTCGAACTCTACGACGTCCACCGCAGCGAGATGGCATTGCAGAATCTGCCACTACCGTCCGGGCATGGGGCGGTTTGGGACGCCAAGCGCACGCGGCTGTTCACATTGTCGCACGATTTGGTCCAGGCTTTCCGGCTCGATCCGACCGGGCAGTCTCCCCGGCTCGTGGAGACGGCGCGCTGGCCGCTGCCGGGGCGGCGCGACGGGCATGACCTGTCGCAGACGCCCAATGGCGATTATACCGTCACCACCGATGACGGCGCTTGGTCTTTCAACCCCGATGACGGCAGCTTCCAAGCCATCGCACCGCTCAACCCCAAGTTGCGCGTCAAGGCGGTGAGCGCGATGGGCAATCGCATCGCCTGGGTCCAGGCCGAGGAAAGCTGGTGGGCGCACGGCTTCACCATTATGACCGCGCAGGGCACCGCCCCGCGCCGCATCCAGGTGGAAGGGCTTCACCTCTACAAGGTCCGATGGATTCGATGCTGCGATTGCCGACCACCATCGCCTATCCCGACACGGGGACGACCGTCCCGCTATCGACTAACGGCCGGATGATCGCCGCACCTGACGATCACACCATGTTCGCGCTCGATGCTCTTGCGACATTCGTCGCAGCGCTGCTCGCTGCCTGTCCGGTCGCAGCATGGTGCGTTTGGCCGCAGCGGCATATCGCGCCGATCCATCCGAGGGACATCCGCACATGAGTCATGGCTTCGCGGGCCAGTTCGCGCCTGCATTTCTACGGGAAGACGGGCGCCGTACCGCGACCGACAACGAGCGTGTGGTGATGGCGCTCCTCCACCGCACCGGCACAGCCTCGCGCGCCGACCTCGCCCGCGCGACGGGCCTGACGGCGCAATCGATCACGCGCCTCGTCGATCCGCTGATCGACCGCGGTCTGCTCGTGGAGGGCGCGCCCCAGATTGCCGGCCGCGGCAAGCCGAGCGCCAAACTTCGCCTAAACGCCGATGCCGCCTTCGCAGTCGGTGTGTCGGTGATGACCGACGCGGTGTCACTGGTGCTGATGGACATGACCGGCGCGATCCGGGCGCGCGCCGACGCACGGCTGCTGAGCGTCGACTTCGCTCGGGCGGCCGCGCAAATCGCTTCGCTGGTCGACGCGACGGTGATCAAAGCGGCGCTCGATCCGGCGCGACGGATTGGCATCGGTGTCGGAGTGACCGGCTATTTCATCGGCGACGGCGCACGGCTGAACCCGCCGCCCCAGCTCGACCCATGGGCACTGATCCCGATCGATACGATGCTGGCCGAACGGCTCGGCGGCCCGGTCTGGGTCGACAATGACGGCAACGTCGCCGCGGTCGGTGAAGCGATGCTGGGCGCGGGTCGGAGAACGAGCGACTTTGCCTATCTGTATTTTGCTGTCGGCTTCGGCGGCGGGGTTATCGCGGGTGGCGCACAACTGCGTGGCAGCCATGGCAATGCCGGCGAGTTCGCTTCCGTCCTGCCCAAGGGCTGGCCGCAGCCCAATCTTGAGAATTTACGCCTCTATCTCGCAGCCCAGGGTCAGCCCTATGACGACCTTCATGCAATGCTGGCCACATTCGATTCCGCCGATCCGCTGATCGACGGCTGGCTGGATATCTGCACGCCGTCGTTCAATCTGGTCGCCTCGGTCATCTCGGCTACCCTCGACCCCGACCTGATCGTGCTCGGTGGTCGTTTGCCGCCCGTACTCGCCGAGCGGATCATAGCACGCATCCGGTTAACCAACCCCGAGCGGCGTGGCCATCATCGCCCCGCGCCCAGGATCGTGCCATCGACGATCGGTCCCGATGCCGCGGCAATCGGTGCCGCCATGCTGCCGCTGCGCACAGCGTTCTTTGCCTGATGATGTCAGGCCGCAGCGAACAGTGACTGGTTCTCCGCTATTTGGGCAGACACCTTAGCCCCATTGAAACGGTCGACCAAATTACGAACCGCTGCGCGCCGGCGTCCCACGACGTCCTGAAAGCTGAGAATTCGTAAGTCCGGTTCTGCTAAAACCGGTCACTCCCGCGCCAGCATCGGAACGGCGTATGTGGGTCGCCAGCCGACGCTCACCGCCTGATTGGAGCGATGTTCTGCCCCGCTCTTTGAGACCTAGCCTTCGACTTCCTGCATCGTGCGCTACGAATATTCCACTGTGTCCGCCAGAATGCGTATACTGCCAAGCTCCCGAGCAGAGTCAGTGCGACGCCGGAAACACTCATGGCTAGCTTCCAGAGAACACCTCCGGTCTTGGCAGCGTGGATCGGATAGAGCTTCTCGCGGATCGAAGCCCCAGCGCCCCCCTCAGCGGGATCGGCGTGCCCCAGGATCGCCAGCGTGACGGGATCGGCATAGATGAAGGTGCGACCATTCGGGGTCCATTCGAAGGACTGCCGCAGCCGGAGGACGATGGGCGCCCCGGTCTTTCGCGGCCATTGCAGGCGGCGGAACTCGGCACCCGGGAACGTGGCCGCTGCAGCCCGGAAAAGCGGCGCCAGATCGCGGTGGGCCGGGACCGCGCGGCCCCCCTCCACCTTCGGCGGGTGCAGGCGCGCTTCGGCGATCAGGCCACCGCCCAGGGCGGGAAACACCATCAATACCCCCGTTACCATCGAGACGAGCAGCAAGGGCGCAGCCACCACGCCTATATCGCGGTGATGGTGGACGATCGCACCGGACTTCATCGTCGCGGGCCAAGCCCGCAGGCGAAAACGCCGCCGGGTTCGCCACCACAGCACCACCCCCGTGACGACGAAGAACAGCCCGACCAAGCCGGCGATGCCGGTGATCGTCTCCCCCGTATCGCCGATCAGCAGGCGATGGTGGAGATCGAACAGCCAGAGCTCGGGCCGTTGCCACGATGCCGACCAGCGGGCGACCGTCTCCCCAGCCTGGCTGAGATAGGCGCCGCCGCCGTCCCGGAAGAGCACCTGATGGACGCCGAGCCCGTCACCCGCGAACGTGATGCGGTCGACCGGTCTTCCCCCGTCTGATACCAGTCCGGCAATCTTCGCCAGCGCGGCCGGATCGGCACGCACCGGATCTCCCGCATGCGCCACGAAGGTCAGCTCGTGGCGCCACACGAGTAGCGTGCCGGTCAGCCCCAGCACCGCGAGCAACAGGCCGCCGATCGCGCCGATCCAGCGATGCAGCAGGGCGAGGATATGCATCAGAACCCGGCCTGCCAGCTCAGCGTGAAGTTGCGCCCGCGCCCCGTGTAGAAGCGGGCATTGTCGGTCGGCCCCTGCGTGTCGCTGTAATAGGTGACATAGTCGGTGTTGCCGAGATTCTGGACGCTCAGCATCATGCGGCCGATCGGCAGGTCATAGGCGACATAGGCGTCGAACAACCGGTAGCCGACGAAATCATTGGCGATCGGCTGCCCCTGGAACCGGCGCGACAGATAATAGCGGCCCTGCATGCGCGCGCTGAAGCGTCCGCGGGCATAGTCGATGCTCAGGTTGAGCCGGTCGGGCGAGATGTTGGCACCGTCGAGATCGGCGTCCATCCTGCCGTCGCCATTGGTGTCGGTGCGCCCGCTCACATGCGCGAAGCCGGTGGCGAGCTTGAGCCCCGGCAGCGGGGTGCGGACGGCGAGGTTCATCTCCAGGCCCTCGATGTCGATCGGCTGGCGCAAGACGTTGAATATGCCGTCGCTTGCGCGCACCAGCACCTGGCCCAGGTCGCTCGACGACCAGTAATAGGTGGCACTGGCCTCCAGCGGCCCTTGGTTCACCTCGACGCCAACCTCACGGTTGTTGGACACGACAGGCGTCAGGTCGAGGAAGTCGGCGATGCGGATATTGGGTTGGCTGATGCCGCGCAGGACGCGCCCGATGTCGGCGATCGTATAGCCTTCCGCATAGCTGCCATAGGCGCGAATGCCCTTGATCGGCTCCACCACCACGCCGCCGTTCCACAAGGCACGCTTAAACGACGGCTTGCCGCCAGTGACTGCCCGCGCATTCGCGCTGGCAAGCGTCGTATAATCGGGAATGTCGAGCTGCACATTCTCGTAGCGCACACCCCCGGCGATCCGCACCACGCCGTCGAACAGCTTGAGATTGGCCTGTCCGAACGGCGCCAAGCTGCGGAAGTCGGTCTGCGGCACCCAGGCGCGGCCGGTCTGGACGAGATCCTGTTTGGTGCGATCGATCAACGCGTCGAACCCCGCGGTCAGAGTCAGCGCCTCAAAGCCCGGCACGGCACGCTCGTAGCTGATCTTGCCGCCGATCTTGCGCGACACGTTGCGCGACTGGTCGAACAGCGTGCCCACCGGCGCGATCCGCGCGTCTTGGAACGTCGCCAGGATACCGCCGGCGAAGGTATCGCTGGTGCGGTTGTAGAAGCCTTGCAGCGTAAATGCCCCGCCCGCCAGATCGCCATCGGTAAGCGAGGCCGACACCATCTCGGCCAAGCCGGTGGAGGGCTGGCCCGGCGTCTGCCCGCGCCGGCTGGTGGCGGGAATGCCCAGCGCCCGGTTGCCGCCGACAGGCACGTAGTGGTTGTTGCCTTCCAGCCGGAAGCGGTTGGCGATCACCTCGATGCGCGCGGTATCGGATAGGTCGAAGCCTGCCCGGCCGAAGAAGGAAAGGCTGTCGGTATCCTGGATTTCGCTCTGATTGCCGTCGAGCCCGATGCGGCGCCCACGCCCGTCGAGGAACACGCCGCGCCGCTCGAAGGCCGCGCCGGCGGTGGCATCGAACCGGCCGCTGCGGACGCTCACCAGGCCGGCGACCTTACCACCGAGCGAGTCGCCGGAGAAATCATTGCCGCTATTTCCCTGGAGCAGGGTCCGCCCGCTCCAGCCATTTTCCTTAGGCGCGCCGACGATGACCTGATTGACCACACCGCCCGTCGCCCCGATGCCTTGCAGAGCGTTGGAGCCGTAGATCACTTCTACGCGATCGATGAAGAAGGGATCGATGGTGTAGCCATCGCGTGCGCCGTCGCGGATCGGCGTGGTCTGCGGGATGCCGTTGATCGCGTAGAGCGGCGATCGGCCGCGCAGCGTCTCGCCGAAGCCCGTGATCTTCTCGCGCGTCGGCGAAAAGGACGGAAGCAGCGCGGACACCGCATCGACGGTCGAACCGGACACCACGACCTGGCGCGACAGCGTCTCGCCATCGATGACGTCCACCGTCAGCGGCAGTGCGCTCGCCGGCAAGTTGGTCCGTGCGGCGGTCACCACGATATCCTCGCGCGCGGTTTCGAGCGCATCCTCGCCAGCGTGGCCGTCCTGCGCCTGGGCACTTCCCGTCCAGATGGTAGCGGCGGCAATCACGCCGATGGCGAACTTCATGGTCTTCCCCTTTCGCAGGGGGCGATAGAAAAGAGTGGTATAATTTGCAACAGCCTCGCATTAGCATAGCCTTATGCGATTCCGCCTTCTGTCGCCAAGCGCCGTTCGGGTGCCATCCTTCGCAATCGCTTCTGGACAGGTGACCCATCAACAGAAGGGCCGAAATCGGGCACAAAGCCGAATGCTGGGATTTCGTGATTTCATTGGCAGGTCTTAGGGTCCGGAAGGTGCACCGCATGGCATCCAGCCTGCGGTTGAAAAAGGGTCCCCGGCCGCCTGATCGGTCGCATCCAGGGCAGCATGAATACGAAGCTTCAAGCTCTTGCCGATGCGAAGGGACGCGCTAAAGTCCAAGGACATACCAGCTTGCATCCCAGGTCGGAAATCCCGCACCGAATCCGTCAGATCGGACAAGCGCCGCTACCGCCGTCTTCTCCGCCATCACCCTAGCCGCAACCATCATCTTCTAGCGATGATCAATGAGTTCTGACTCTAGCTTATGGCTCCGACCTTCCACTCAGCGGAGCATGTTCCACTCCTTCCTCCGCTGTCATCGAACCAATAGGGTTGGCAAGCCTTGTCACGACGTAGTGTATTCGCCTTATGGCTTGCTCGAGTTCGGCGAGATCAAGTAGCAGGCAAGTGTAGCCGGCGACGAACGTCTGCCGGGTTATCAAAACGATGACCAGTCTTCGTGTGTCACGGCAAGCGCACTCGAGGAGGAGGCGGAGGATGGTCGCTGCGTATTCACCATGCGCTTAGCAGACTTTGCCGCATAGTCCTGGAGATGGTGGACAGTATTCGAGGATGGCAATGCTTCTCTTGCCTGAGCTTTCTGGGTCAGTTTAAACCGGGTCACTTGATTGGCGAGATCTTCAGCTTCCGACGCAAGGGAACGCGTCGCTGCGGTCGCCTCCTCGACCATCGCGGCGTTCTGCTGCGTTACGCCATCCATCGCCGCAATCGCGGAATTGACCTCTTGGATGCCCGAAGCCTGCCGATCCATCGAGCCAGCAATATCACTGACGATGGTGCTGATCTCGCCAACCCGATCAATGATACCATGTAAAGCGCTTCCGGTATCGCTTACCAACTTAACCCCGGCTTCGACCTGTTCGGTTGAGGCGGTGATACGTGCCTTCACATCCTTCGCGGCATCTGCCGAACGCTGTGCCAAGGCGCGCACCTCGGAGGCAACAACGGCAAATCCCTTGCCTGCATCGCCAGCGCGCGCAGCCTCGACACCGGCGTTGAGCGCAAGCAGGTTGGTTTGAAATGCGATGCCGTCAATCACGCTGATGATTTCGGAGATTTCGCCCGACGTCCGTTCAATCCCTTCCATGGCAAGGACCGCGCGCTGCACCACCTCGCCCGACTGCTGTGCTTCCTGACGGGCTTGGGACACGAGTTGATTTGCCTTGGTGGTTCCTTCCGCAGTCTGACGAAGCGTCAACGTAATTTCCTGCATGGCAGCGGCCGTTTCTTCCAAAGCGGCTGCCTGCTGCTCCGTGCGGCAAGACAAATCGTCCGATGCTTGCCGTATGTCCGAGGCACCACTGTTGATTTCGCGAGCGACGGTCGTAACGGTCGACAATATGAAATCGAGCGCCTCCACGGCGGCATTGAAGTCGTGGCGCAGCCGTTCGTAATCTGACGAAAATTCGGTTGTGATCGGCAGCGAAAGGTCTCCAGCCGCCAGGCGGGTCAAGCCGTCACCCAGTTCCTGAACGACCAGCTTCGTCGCAATGTTCGTCGTGCGAACCGCGTCCGCGTTTTGACGGAAGATGTGCATGGCGCGCGTCATGCGTCCCACGCAATCCCGGTTGTCGGTAAACTGTACCGGGCTCTCCAGATCGCCTTCGGCCATCGCTTCCATTCGCAGGACCGTAGTGACATAGGGCGTACTGATCAGCCTACCGCTGAACCAGGTCAGCAAAGCGGGCAGAAAAGCCATCACGTAAATACCCGTGCCGACTGGCCATGCCAGGTTGGCGTGGCGTATGACGAACAGGTGGATGATACCAGATGCGAGCGCAGCGATCGCTAGCTGGCAAACGAACAGAGCTTCGAATTTTTGACGAATAGGTGCGTGATTGGCGAACCAGTCGATCATCGGACATCTCCCCTACCGTTCGAAGACGTACCCCGCGGGAGTTAAAAAATGCCTCACGAATACGAACCAAAATGGTCCATTTTGCGTTTCCGTTGCATAATATTGGATATTTTTGCATCTTTATGTGAATAGCTATGCCACTTACTGGCGCGGACAAAGCTGCGGCGTGCAACCCGTTCGTCGACGAGCGCCTCGGGCACACCGTCGACAAGATTGGCCGGAGCAGCAGATGGGCCAGGGTGGGTCATGCCACCACATCGTGAAGCCGTATGATCCATTCGCCATACGCCTGTCGTAAAACAATGCAAAAGCCTTCATACGATGGCTTGGTCGTTGCGTTGTGATTCAAAGAGTGTCTTCTGTGGTGCAAGGCGGGCGCGCTTTTGGTAGATCGGGTCGCATGGCCAAAGAGGTAGTCAGCGAAAAATGGCTGCGACGTTTCGTTTCCGAAACGTCTTCAGCGACATGGGTGGTCGATGCCGATGGTTATGTGATGGACATTCCCGAGTGGGTGGCGCTGACCGGCCAGAACCCGGCAGACGTTGCGGGAGACGGATGGATGGCGGCGTTGCACCCCGACGACATCGATCGTGTCCGCGCTGCCTGGGAAACCGCCGTTACCCACCATTCCCATTACAATACCGACTACCGCCTCCGCTGCGCAGACGGCATCTATCGCTGGTTCAACGCGCGCGGTGTGCCGATGCTCGACACCGGTGGCGGCGTTCTCAAATGGTTCGGGGTCATCCTGCCGATCGCGGGTTCCGCGCGTCTCGCGCGTAATGAGTCCGCGATGCGACCGCTTCGCGCAGATCAATTCGATGACATCGCGGCAGGCGCGTTGCGCGCTGCCCGCGCACTACTCAACTGGCCGGCGGAGAAGCTAGCGGAAGAGGCAGGCGTATCGCGCTCGACCATCCGGCGACTCGAAAACGGCGAGGCAACCACTACCCCGCGACGCGGCAGCGTAGAGAAGATCCTATCGGTACTGGCCCGGCATAATATCCGGTGTCTTGGACAGAATGGCGTCATTGAAGGCGTGGTGAGCGCAGAATGACAGCCTGAGGCTATGGAACGCGTCAAGTCGCAGTCTCACTCGACCCAATTGCGGTCGTTCAGACGTCTATTGTCGCTTCCCGATTCCGGTCATTCATCAACCTCGTAGATGGTGACGTGCTCCCCAAAGCTCATCCACTCATAAGTAGAGTCCGGGGTCGTTATGAGCCTCACCCCGTCGCTGGTCCGGTCTTTATGAGAAAACCGGCTCTCTTTTCGTCAGGGCAGGCATGCCTGCCCTGACGAAAAAGCGCGCTCCATCGGGGTCTGATTGCCGAGGGAGCTATGCGGACGGTGCTCGTTGTAATCGCGCCGCCACGCCTCACATTTTACCCGTGCGTCGTCCAGGCTCAAGAACCAGTATGCGTTGAGGCATTCGGCCCGCACCCGGCCGTTGAACGCCTCCGCGAACGCATTGTCGGTCGGCTTGCCGGGGCGGCTGAAGTCCAGCACTACATCATGCTGATAGGCCCACAGATCGAGATCCTTCGAGATGAATTCCGGGCCATTATCCAGACGAATGCGCTTGGGACGACCATGTGTCGCAGCAATGCGGTCGAGCGTTTCGACCACGTCAGATCCGCGATAGCTTATCCGTACATCGAGCGCTGGCGACACACGGGTGAAGTTGTCGACGATCGACAGCACCCGGATCTTGCGCCCGTCGAACAGCTGGTCCGACAGGAAATCCATCGATCAGCACTCGTTGGGCGTCGTCGCCGGCGTCCGGTCATCGCGCAGCTTCGCCTTCACCTTGCGCTTGGGCGTCTTGTTGCGCAGCTGCAGCCCGAGTTCGCGATACAGCCGATGAGTGCGCTTGTGGTTGATCTCCCAGCCCTCCCGCCGGAGTAGCACATGGATGCGTCTATACCCGTAGCGAACACGGGTCGCAGCCAACTCCTTGATCCGCATCTTAAGGCCGGCCTGATCGAGGCGGCGGGACTGATAACGCTGGGTCGATCGATTGATCGGAAACGCGCCGCAGGCTCGCCGTTCGCTGACCTGGTAGCTCGCCTGCAAATAGCCGACGATCTCCCGGGCTCGACCAGGCCCTACATTTTTCGGCGGATGACGTCCTGCAGCATCTCCTTATCCAGGCTGAGATTGGCCACCAGCCGCTTCAGCCGGACGTTCTCCTCTTCGAGCACCTTCAGGCGCTTCATCTCCGACGGCATTAACCCTCCGTATTTGCTACGCCATCGATAGTAGGTCTGGATTGATATGCCGGCCTTCCGGCAAACCTCCTCGACAGTTGTTCCATCCTCGGCCTGCTTGAGGATGAAGGCTATCTGCTGCTCGCTGAACCTCGACTTCTTCATCGGCGGATTCCCTCGTCCGGCACCTGCCAAACCTAACCGGGAATTTCTCACAACGAATGGACCAATCTGGAGGGCTCAGGTCAACGCTTGGCATCGGCCTGTTCGGCGACCCGGTGGGATGGCCTGTCCTGATGGGTGGAATGCTGATTGTGCTCGGCAGCATTGTCGTCGTTCGCGGCGAGCGTCCCAGCGCCAGTCATGCAGCAGACGCGACGCATGGTCTGTCAATAGACTAGGTCCTGTGACCCAAAGCCGGCCGTTCATGCCGATCCAAGCGCTTTTCGAAAAGCGGACGTTTGTTCAAGGCTGGAGAAACGGGGTACACCTGACTAGGGGACCACATGGGCCTGCGTTGAATTTAGCAGTCAGGGACATAGTGCGATCCGTTTGGATCGCTGATCGATCAGCACCGTTGAGTGCTGCAATGCATGGGCGCCGACCAGCAGTTCGGGATACCGATCCGACACGCGTACCTCCATATCCGAAAGCGTCACCGCGCCGATGCGGAACGGTCCCTTGACCATAGCCTTGCCTGTCCTGACCGTGGTGTTAGTCAGCTTGCCTTCGCCAGCCGGCTCGACGACACCACTGCCGACCCGATCAAACAGCGTTTTGGGTAATACGAAAGACACATTGGCACCCGTGTCGAGATTGCCTTCCGTCAGGATGTCCCCAATTCTTACCGGAACCCGAAAGGCCCGCTCGTAAGGCAGGATGCCGTCGCCCTGACCGGATAGGGCGACGGCACGGGTGAAAGTGAGGCGCCGCGCCGGATAGTCGATCACGAGCAGGCCATCGCCAAAGAACTCCCGGCCCAGGATGCCCGAGAAGGCCGCATCCGGGGCGAGTTTGCTGCTATAGTCACGGGTCGCAACCTCCAGATCGCGACGGACAAAGCCGCCAAGATCAACGGACGCGAGGTGGACTGTCTTGACCTCCGCTGTCGCCACACCGTCTGACGTATGCCCCGATCCGACAAGGGGAATGCCGAGCGCGGCGACCAGACCGGCATCGGCACGCCCCATGCCGCTCGCGCCGGTATCGACGGCGAAGACGAACGGACCTTTGCCATCGACCTTGGCGGTCACGTAGATGCGACCATCCACGACGCGGAAAGGAACGCTTAGGGCCGCGTCAGTCATTGCCCTCCTCGCCAACGAACAGGCGCTGGGTCGATCCGGCTTAACCGCTGAAGCCGGCAGAGCGGAAGCGCATACGATAGTCGTAGCGATAGTCGCCGTCCGCAAAACATGTGACCGCATGTCTTCCCCCCACAATGCGTATTGCAACAATAATACACGCATGGCGTTCACCATTCAACGGCGATGCAAGGGCGCGATGGCCGTGACCGACGGAAAATGGCTATACCAGCAGGCCATTATCGCCTGCGAGACTTGAAGCGTCGCGCTAGCGCTGGCCGCGGGCATCGGCGGATAGCCGCTGTGATGTTTCCCGATTGGGATGGCCAATCGAGAAGGCTTCGACATTCTCTCTGATGGTGCAATAATCCCGGTAGACTCATCCAAGGGGAAAGCATTGAAGATCGGAGTCATCGCAGACGCGCATGGGAATCTCACCGCTTTGGAAGCGGTCATGGATGCGATCAGTGCCGCAGCACCTGACTTCGTCGTCAACCTCGGAGACCTTGTGTCCGGCCCCTTCGATCCTGCCGGAAGCGCGGAGGTTCAGATGCGATCCGGTTACCTGACCATCGCAGGCAATCACGAGCGGCAGTTGCAGGACCATAGCGAAGGTGCCTTCGACGTTCTGGCCAGGCCGCTCCTCAAACCAGATCATTGGGCATGGATCACGAGCCTGCCGGCGACGCTGACGCTATGCGACGGCGATGTGTTTGCCTGCCATGGCAGCCCAGCGGGTGGCGACCTCGACTATCTGCTGGAGGATGTCACATCAGGCCGAGCCGCCCTCGATACGGATGCCGCCATCCGGCCGCGCTTGGCGGGCATCGGCTCGGCGAGCCTGGTGCTGTGCGGGCATACGCATACGCCCCGCATGGTGGCCGTCGACGGCGTGCTGATCGTCAATCCCGGCAGCGTGGGCATGCCTTGCTACCGGGATCGTGGCGCGACCCCGCACATCATGGAGGCGGGTAGTCCGCTGGCGCGCTATGCGATCGTCCAGCGCGATAAGGCGGGTTGGTCCGCTGAGCTTCATGGCGTGCCCTACAATTATGAGATCGCTGCTCGCCAAGCAGAAGCGTTCGGCTTCCCCGCTTTTGCTCACGCCGCCCGTACCGGTCGCCTGATGCCCAGCTGACTCTTGACCATTGGAATCGAGACACGGAGATATCGCTTGGCGGACGGCCAGTATCAGATCACGACGATCCACCAGCCGACCATCGTCATTTCACCGACCACGCCACCGACACGATCCGCCATCCCTGATTGGTGTTGGCGAGAAGCCAATGCTCCATGCCGGTGTTCAGGACCACGCCGTCGATCTTGAACGCATAGTCGAACGACATCGCCGCCGTGTCGCCATCGCCTGCGATACGGATGTTGTTGAACTCCTCATCGGCGTCCCCCTTCCGTGCGACGATGCTGTCAATGAACGCGACCGGATTGTTTCCCGGATCATAGGCTGCCTTGATGCCTTTACTGGAGGCGTCCTTCGCCAGGGCCGTCGCACTCATGACCTCCTGCCAGTTGGTGGCAGCCGGGTTGAGGAAGAGTGACAGAAACTCGGCTTTGTCCCGGTGGCGGATCGCATGCTGAAACCGGGCAGCTACAGCTCGAACATTCCTGTCTGTGCGGGTCGTCGTCTGCGCGGACGCGGGACTGGTAGAGACGATCAGCAGGGCGGTTGCAATGTGGAATTTCACGAGCGGTGTCGTCCTCCGGCGCGATGGCGATTTGGCTGATTTAAGCCCGTCCAGGGCCGGGCAGCCGAGCAAGGCCGCCACTCTATCGAAGCGGAGCCGCATACTCTACAATGGCCGAAAATATCTGTGATCTATCCGCCCCCTCTGCGATGTGCATCACGACCCAAGTGTCGGCGCGCCAGGCGATCAGCATCCGTATCCTGTTATGGTCCGGGGATTCCCGTTGGGATTGATCGCCGCGAAGGCAACACTGCGCCGACGTTGATCGTGATGGCCTTTCCGACCCCACACGGGCAGGCTAAGCTTGATGGAAGCGGTAATGTGCACGGAGGCTTCATGAGGGGGCGAACTGTGGAGCTTACTCGACGGACAGTAGCCCTCGGCATCCCTGTTCTGGCCTGCTGGCCTGTGATGGCCGACGCTGCCATCCCTGACCCAATCAAAGAATATGAGCGCGTGACCGGCGGACGAATCGGCGTCCATGCGGTCAACGTATGCACGGGCAAGACACTCTCTTGGCGCGCGGATGAGCGATTCATCACGTGTAGCTCCTACAAGGCATCGCTGGCCGCTTTCGTACTGGCAAGGGTCGATCGCGGCGAGGAAAGGCTGGATGCGCTCGTACCCTTTACGGCAAAAGACACCGTCGACCTGTGGGGACCGGTCTCGAAGGAAAACTTGGCGAAGGGCTCCATGACGGTCGAGGCGATGTGCAAGGCGGCGGTGGAGATTAGCGACGGAGTATGCGCCAACCTGCTGATGGCGCGATCCGGTGGTCCGTCGGCGCTGACGACCTATTTGCGCTCGATCGGCGACACGGCGACCCGCATTGATCACTACGAACCTGCACGCGACCGCGTACCGTCAGGCGGCCCTGACGACTCGACGACGCCAGCGGCTATGGCTGCTACGCTGCAAAAGGTTGTTCTCGGTGACGCACTGTCCGGGCGATCGAAGGCACTGCTGACGCGTTGGCTGATCGGCAACCAGACCAATCCCCGACTTCGGGGCGGTCTCCCCAAAAGCTGGCGGATCGGCAACAAGACCAGCCATAGCGGTCGTGATATGGCTGGCGACATCGCGGTCGCTTGGGCAAGACCCGATACGCCGATCGTCATCGCCGTCTACACGCGGGAGGGTACACCTACCGAGAAGCAGTTCGACCGAGTGTTCGCGGGCATCGGCCGGCTCATCGCCTCTACCCTGACCTGAGGTTGGACCACATCCCCAATCCGGAACATCGCGCAAGACGGTTAGAGCTTTCGCGTTGGGATCAGGTTTGAGGAACGCGCTTCTCTCAGTTGCGCCATCCAATTACGCCTGTTTATCACCAAGACTGACTGCGAAGGGAGTTGCAGCACGTGACCAACATCGCCGACGTGGAAGAGCAGGAGCAAGCGTTGCAATCCGCGATGCTGGCCAGCGACATTTCGACGCTGTCGTCCCTGATCGACGACGGACTGGTTTTCATCGCTCCTGACGGGACGGTACTGAACAAGGACCAGGACCTGTCGGCGCATGAATCCGGCACACTGAGGCTTAACAGGCTCGATCTTTTCGACGCGAGGCTGAGCGCGATCGGCGATATGGTGCTGGTCACGACCAAGGCCGATCTGGCCGGCACGTTCGCCGGCACATCGATTGACGGGACCTATTGCTATACGAGGCTGTGGTCCCGGTCGTCGGGCGAATGGCGCGTCGTTGCAGGCCATGCCGCGCGTCTCGGCTAAATCCCTGACCATGACCAGCGTCCTGAGCCTATCGAATCTCTCCGCCGCCACGCCCGATGGCCGCCGGCTTTTCCAGCGAACTTTCGCTGTCGGTGGGTACGGAGCGGATCGGGTAAGTCGACGCTGCTGGACATCGTAGCGGACAATGTGTCGCCGGTCGCGGGCACGGTCCATCACGGCATCAGCATCGGGCGAATGGCGCAGCATTGGCCGAAAGAGGAGAGCATCGCCCATGCGCTGGGCGTGGACGACGTGCTGGCGAGGCCGGCGCAGATCGAGGGCGGCCGCGGCACCGCCGACGATTTTGACGCGGCCGACTGCACGTTGCCATCGATGATCGAAGGCGTAATGGACGAACTGGGCTGCCCGGTATTGATCTCGACGCCCCTATGGGCAGCCTGTCCGGGGGTGCGCGGACGCGGATCGGCATCACCCGGCTGATGATCGAGCGGCCCGATCTGCTGCTGCTCGATGAGCCGACCAACAATCTCGATCTCGATTCGATCGACGTGCTGGAACGCGCGCTCCAGGGCTTCGACGACGCGCTGCTGGTCGTCAGCCACGACCCGCGCTTTCTGGAGGCGATCGGCGTTACGAGAACGCTGCGGATCGACACCGACGTGGAGGGCCGACAAGGGTTCGAGCGGTAACAGCCCCGTTTCTTGCGAGTACGCCGCGCATGCAGAGTGGCGCTCAAGACGGCGACCGATCGCCTGTCTTTACAGACCGCCGCCGCTCTTCTCGTCCAGATTCTCGCGCGACTGACGCTGAAAGATGGAGCTCCATCGGGAAGCGCGGGGTTCGTCGGCCGCGCGTCTGGGCATCCTCCCGGTCCTGGAGAACGCAGATGCCCGAACTTGCCAGCTTGCTGACCTTCGCCGCCGCCGCCTTCGGCATGGTCCTGACGCCGGGGCCGAACATGGTCTACCTCATATCGCGATCCATCTGCCAGGGCCGGACCGCCAGCCTGATCTCGTTGGGCGGCGTCCCGCTGGATCGTCAAACGAAAACGGGCGGCTATTGCATGATCAGGCCGCCATCGACGGCATATTGGCTGCCAGTGACGTAGGAGGCATCGTCCGAGAGGAGGAACAGCGCAACGGCCGCAGCTTCCTCGGGCGTACCGGGCCGGCCGAGCGGGACCTGACCGACGACGAAATCCTCGAAACCGCGTTTCGCCTCATCCGGCAGGAAGTGGCGGAAATTGGTGTCGATCGGTCCGGGCACGACGACGTTCACACGGATGCGGCGCGGTGCGAGTGCCGTCGCCCACGACCGTGCCATCGCGATCAGGGCTCCTTTGGTGGCAGCGTACAGGCTTGTCACGGCGGCCCCCTCATAGGTCGAGGACGATGACGTGACGACGATCGATGCCCCCTCCTTCAGATGGTCGGACAGCGCGGCGAGTTGAAGCATCGGTCCGCGCACGTTGGCGGCCATCATCCGGTCGAAGGCATCGGCGTCGACTTCTTCCGGCGTGCCGAGCGCGGCATATCCGGCGTTGAGCCATAGTCCGTCGAGGCCGCCCGCATTGTTTGCCGCCTCGACCAGCATGGCGACGCCGACAGGATCTGCGGCATCGTTGGCGAGGACCTGGCCACGATCGCCGAGCTCACGTCGCGTGCCATCGATACGATCCGGACTGCGGCCCGTGACGATGACCCTGCCGCCTTCGGCGACGATGCGCTTCGCCCCGGCCAGACCCATGCCGCTCGTTCCGCCCGTAATGAGGACACGCTTGTTCTCGAACCTTGCCATTTGGCGTCGTTAGCAGACGAAGCCGCTTCCTGCATCCGGCCTTCCCATGGGGATGGTCAATTGGGAACTGACCGATCGTCGTTTAGAAAGGGTCATAGTAGGCGACGAGGCCTGACAGTGGAGGCACGCATTGGTAGATTGCGCCATGACCTTAGCCTTTTCCCCCGATGAGATTAAGCACCTGCGCGCAGTGACGCCGGGAACCAGGCATCGTGTACACCTGAACAACGCCGGTGCAGCACTGGTGACAACCGGCGTGCTGTCCACGGTTGTCGATCACCTCAACCTTGAAGCCGAGATTGGCGGCTATGAGGCGAAGGCTCGCGAACTCGATCGGATTGAGGGTGTGTACGGCAGCGTCGCCCGGCTGGTGAACGCCGATGCGAGCGAGATTGCGTTGGCGGAGAATGCGACGGTCGCCTGGCAATGGGCATTCTACGCACAAGCCTTTGCACCCGGCGACCGCATCCTGACGACGACGGCCGAATATGCCGCCAATTATCTCTCTTACCTTCAGATCGCCAAGCGCACCGGAGCGGTCATCGACCTGATACCTGACGATGCGGACGGCCGCCTCGACCCGCAGGCATTGGAAGCGATGATCGACGATCGCGTGCGTCTGATCGCGATCACCTGGGTTCCTACCAATGGCGGGCTGATCAATCCCGCCGCTGAGGTCGGCCGGATCGCCAACGCGCACAACATTCCCTATCTGCTCGACGCATGCCAGGCGGTTGGCCAGCTACCGGTCGACGTGGCGGCAATCGGCTGTGACATGTTGGCGGCTACGGGGCGGAAGTTTCTGCGTGGACCAAGGGGCACCGGCTTCCTCTACATGAAGCGCACATTGCTGGAGCGGACCGAGCCTGCGATGATCGATCTGTATGGCGCAACCTGGGACGGTGGCGATCGCTACAGGCTGCGACCCGACGCACGCCGGTTCGAGACGTGGGAGAGTGGCATTGCGGCGCGCCTGGGCCTCGGCACAGCAATCGAAGAGGCGCTGGCGATCGGCATTCCCCGCATCGAACGGCGTGTGAAAACACTTGCGGGATCGCTGCGCGCGCTGTTGAGCGACCTACCTGATGTCACAGTTTACGACCTAGGCCCTGATCCCGCCGCCATCGTGACGTTCACGCTGGATCATCTGGATGCCACGGTCGTCGCCGATCGTCTTGCCGAGCGCGGGATCAACGTGTCGGTGTCCGCACCCAGCAGCACACCAATCGACGGCGATCGGCGGAAACTGCCCAACCTCGTCCGCGCTTCGCCGCACTATTACAACACCGAAGCCGAGATAGAGACGTTAGCCAGTACGATACGCTCGCTGACCAAGCGGTAGCGCTTCTGGCTCGACCAACACAGGCGACTCCGCGACAGAGCCCTTTTCGACTTCGCTATCGATAGCAAGCTCCGCGGCTGTGACGTGGGCAAAGTTCGGATTGGCGATGTAGTCTCGGGAGGACGTGCGCGCGACCGCGCTGTCGTCGTTCAGCAAAGGACTTAGGCGACCTGTTCGGTTCGAACGGATGGATACGGCCGGAAAGACGATGCGTGCGTGAATGGGGCGTTAGCATCGGCCTTCCTCTCCAGGATTATGGAATGCCTTCATTCCGACGAACAAAGGCTTCGATCACCTACAAGGAGACGGGGAATCTCCGTGCCGTCCAGATACTCCTCGGTCATGCCAAAATAGACAGCACGGCGCGAGCTGGCGGCGTGGACGTGGAAGACGCGTTGGAGCGGGCGGTGCGAACCGAGGTTTGAGCAGACCCAGATTTGGCCATTCAGACTGCCCGCTCTGCATCCCGAAAAATGCCATTCGTTCATCTGCATGATGGCAGCTCTCGGCGCGTACGGTTCCGGACTGACTTTGAAGGTCAGATGGAAAACGATAGCGGCTCAGCAGAGCGGACCTGCGGGTCCATTTGATTTGGCGACGCTAACTGGCGCTATTGCGGCTGCAGGTTCAAAGCCTAGCGTGATGCGCAGTCCGGGTCGGGTAGCGACGATATCCAGCGACGCATTAAGGCGCGACGCCGCAGAACGGACGATGGCGAGGCCAAGGCCGCTTCCTTCGCTGTCGCGAGCGCTTGAAAGACGGGTGAAGCGCTCGCCCAGACGGACAAGTTCGGCATCGGGCAGACCAGGCCCATCATCAGACACGACAATCCTAGCTCCCTCCCCTTCTTCCCATGAAATGGTCAGCATCACCTGGCCACCGCGACGATTATAACGGATCGCATTGTCGATCAGGTTGGACAGGATTTCGAATAGCAGCGTGCGGTGGCTGGCAATCGCGATGTCAGCGGGCGCATCGAGATGGATTTCCACCCCCGCTTCGATCGCCTGCGCGATCCGGCGGTTAATGACGGCGACCGCCACCTCGCGCAGGTCGACCCGCTCGCGCGGTGGCGCGATGCCCGCCTCTTCCGCTCGGGCCAGCGCCAGCAACTGCGTCACCAGATGCTCCAGCCGGTCGGCGGCGGCGGCGATCTCACCCAGCGCGGTCGGGCTGCCACGCCGGGCCAGAGCGACCTGTACCTTCAGCACCGCCAGTGGCGTGCGCATCTGGTGCGAGGCATCGGCAGTAAATCGCCGCATGCCTGCCGTCGCGCTGTCCAGCCGGGCAAGCAGATGGTTGAACGCGTCCGCCAGCGGGCGAAGCTCGACCGGCAACGGCCCGGTGTCGAGCGGCGACAGGTCCGGCGTCGCCCGCGTGTCCCGCGCCGCCACCGCACCCCGCAGCCCCGCCAGCGGGCGCAAGCTCCATGCCAGCGCGGGGCGGATCAGGAACATGGCCACACCCACCAGCAGCAACTCGCCCAGCACCAGTGCGATCACCAGCCGCCGTTGCAGCGCACGGCGGCCGTCGAGCGTCTCGGCCACCTGCACGATAACGGGCGCATCGATACGGGGCAGCGCGCGGCGCACCTCCGCAATACGGATATCCTGGTCGCGGTAGCGGGCGAAGCGGAAGCGCGGCGTGTCGGGCGCCAGTTCGGCGATGGCAGGCGCGGGCAGATCGGCATAGCCGGTCAACAGACGCCCACCCACCGCGATCCGGTAATAGACATTGTCGCGCTCGCTATTCTCCAGCATCCCGAAGGCGGCGGCGGGCAGGTCCAGTGTTACTTCGCCGCGCTCCACCTGCACCGTCTCGGCCACCGCGCCTAGCGCACCGCCGAGCACGCGGTCGTTGGTCCGGCGGACCACGTCGGCGATCAGCGTTGCACCCGCCAGTCCCAGTAACACCGCGATCGCCAGCATCGGCGCCAGCATCGCGGCGAGCAGCCGGGTACGCAGCGCCAGCGCGCCGCCACGCAGAGGCTTAATGGGCATCGAGCATATAGCCGACCCCACGCACGGTGCGGATCGCCGGACCATCGGGGGCCAGCTTGCCGCGCAGCCGGGTGATGTTCACCTCGATCGCATTGGGGCCGACCGGCTCGTCATAGCCAAACACCTCGGACTGCAGCGTCTCACGCGGCACGATCTGTCCGGCGCGGGTCGCCAGCGCGTCGAGCACCGCCCATTCGCGGCGACGGAGGTCCAGCGTCCGCTCCCCCACCCGCGCCGCGCCACGCGAACGGTCGAGGACCAGCGCCCCGACGACCAGCTCGGGCGTCGGATCGCCGCCGCGCCGCCGTCCCAGCGCCCGGATGCGCGCCTCCAGCTCCTCGGGCGCGAAGGGCTTTCGCAGATAATCGTCCGCGCCCAGGTCCAGACCGCGTACCCGGTCGTCCAGCGCGTCGCGCGCGGTCAGCATCATCACCGGCACCCGGTTGCCCTGCCGCCGAAGCGTCTGAAGTACCGAAAAGCCATCGATGTCCGGCAATCCCACATCGAGCACGACCAGCGCATAGGCCTCGTCCGCCGCGACCATCAGCGCGTCCTCGCCGGTCGCGACATGGTCAACCGCATGCCCCGCCGCGCGGAGCAGCGCGACGATCCCGCGTGCCAGCGCCGCATCATCCTCGACGATCAGAATCCGCATGACGCAGGCCCTCCGTGAAAGGCGGATGACAGCTTGCCGGGATAATCCATGGCATTGAGCTTACCCGAACTCAGAGGCGGGAAGCGAGAGGACCTGAACGATGCGAATGGTAATTCTATCGATGCTGATGCTGGGTGCCGTCGCGCCCGCACGCACCGATGCGCAGCGCCCGGCCGGTTATCCCCGCTCCTATGACGCGCTGGTCGCCAATGCGCGCGGCGAGCGCATGGTGCGCATCTATGGCAATGCCGACACCGCCGCGATGCAGCCGTTGATCGCGGCCTTTCGCCGCACCTATCCCGGAGTCCAGGTCCGCTATGACGATCTGGAATCGAGCATCATCTATGACCGCGTCGTCGCCGAGGCGCGGGGCAAGGCACCAGGGGCCGATGTCGTCTGGTCGTCGGCGATGGACCTCCAGGCCAAGCTGATCAACGACGGCTATGCGCAAGCCTATCTCAGCCCCGAAAAGCCCGCACTCCCCGCCACGGCGGTGTGGAAGAATATGGGTTACGGCGTCACCGCCGAGCCGGTCGCCTTCGTCGTCAACCGCCGCCTGATCCCCGCCGGACAGGTGCCGCGCACGCACGAGGCGTTCGAACGACTGCTCCGCACCCGTCGCGCCCAGCTGATGGACAAGGTCGCGACCTATGATCCCGCCCGATCCAATGTCGGTTATCTCTATTTGACCGAGGATCACGCGATCACCCGCGACACCCGCTCGCTGGTGCAGGCGATCGCGGCGACCCGGCCGATGCTGTCACGCACCACCGAGCCGATGCTGGACGCGGTGTCGGCGGGGCGGATCTCCATCGCGTACAATGTCGTCGGCCCTTATGCGCTGACCCGCGCGATGCGCGACGCGCGCCTGCGCGTCGTGTTCCCGCGAGACTATACGATCATCGCCTCGCGCGTCGCCTTCATCGCCCGCGATGCCCGGCAACCGGCGGCAGCACGGCTGTTCCTCGACTTCCTGCTGTCGCGCACCGGGCAGACGCTGCTCGCGAAGCAATGGCTGCTGCCGGTGCGTGCCGACGTCCGGGCGCCCCGCCTGTCCGCCGAACAGCAACGCCCGATCCGGGTCGGGCCACAGCTTCTCGTCAATCTCGACACGATCAAGCGCCGCCGTTTCCTGGCCGACTGGCGCGCCACTCTTGCTCAAGAGGCCCCGAAATGATGACCCCGATCCGAACCGCCACTGCGCTGGTCGCCCTGTTGGCCGCCACCCCCGCGCTCGCCCAGACGCCGAGCAACGACGACCTCGCCGCACTGGTTCGCCAACAGGCCGCCGAGATCGCGACCCTGCGCGCCCGGCTCGACCGGCTGGAGGGGACGACCGCCGCCGCTCCCGCGCTGGT